>Ga0256828_1002274_pt1 | contig 11522 bp, 11 predicted proteins | sample CV88metaG_FD_185993 | JGI IMG/M metagenome (GOLD analysis project Ga0256828, IMG submission 185993) | Hydrothermal vent microbial communities from East Pacific Rise, Pacific Ocean - CV88 | ecosystem: Environmental > Aquatic > Marine > Hydrothermal vents | place: Pacific Ocean: East Pacific Rise... | reverse complement strand
TGAAAAATAAAAAGCTGACTAAAAATCTAGAAAAAAATCTTAGACACAACCTACCTTCATATCTAAAAAAAGTACATAAATCAAAGCTAAGAACGACATGGATTAATTATTGGCAACAAAAATTAGGATAATTTTATGTTAAAAGTAAAATATGTAGGATCACATATTGAAATCTCACAACATGGCATTCATTATAAAAAGGATAAAGAAGATAAATATGTTTATTTAATGGTTGCACTTGAGATATTAAAAGATATTGACAATGCAACTGTTGTCGAAGAGATGAATAGAGATAATGAAATGTGTATTAAGTTACAAATTGTTTAGGTTTTATTTGAATGTATCTTGAAAAGGAGTCGCTGCTATTTGGTAATCATCTTCATATAAAATTTTTCCTGGACGTTCTGTTCTCAACTCTGTAACATAAATACCATGAGTATCTAGTATTTGTCCAAATTCCCTCATTTTTGATATATGTTTTGTTGCTGAACTTTTAAACCAACTTATTGCCATAGGTGTACTATAATAATTACTTTCACTTGCTTGTATGGGAGGGGCTTCTAAATACAAATCAAACCAATGATGTAACTCTTTCACTAATTCTTCTTCATAGTCATAAAGCCCATTACTTTCTCTTAATTCTTGCATAGCCATAAATAAACCCATTTTACGACCTGAGTCCTCATCATTTTTATCAATAACAAGTCTAATATATACTTCTGACATATTAGTTATGTGTTTCTCTTCTTATAAAACTCTACCTTAAATGCATCAAATCTCTCCTCTAAAATAGCTTCTCTCATCTCTTTCATCAAATTAAGATAGTAGTAGAGATTATGTATGGTTCCTAGTCTGAAGTAGGTTATCTCTCTTGCTCGGTAAAGGTGACGAAGGTAAGAACGTGAGTAGGTCTGACATACCATACACTTACACTCAGGGTCAATAGGTCCTTCATCTGTGGTAAACTCTGCTTTTTTAATGTTTACTTTTCCAAAACTTGTAAACAGTGTACCGTTACGTGCATTACGTGTCGGCATCACACAGTCAAACATATCTATACCACGTGCCACATTTTCTACCAAGTCTTCAGGTGTACCTACACCCATAAGGTAGCGTGGCTTCTCTTCTGGCATAAACTGTGTTGTCCATTCTACCGTATCATACATGTCTTGATTTGCTTCCCCAACACTAAGTCCGCCAATGGCAAAGCCATCATAATCCATGGCACAGAGCTCTTTGGCTGACTTTTCTCTAAAGGCTTTGTCAGTTCCCCCTTGAATGATGGCAAAGATATTTTGCTCTACCCCTACACCCTCTGTCTGTTTTGCTCTAAAGTAATCTATACTTTCCTGTGCCCAACGTGTCGTACGGTCTATACTTGAAGCAATACGTTCTTGCGTTGCAGGAAGGGCTACAAGATCATCGAGTATCATCATAATATCTGAGCCTAAATTATGTTGTATATCTATTACTTTTTTAGGTGTAAAGTAGTGTTTTGAACCATCAAGATGAGAGGCGAAAGTTATACCTCCTTCATCTATCTTGACATTATCAGAGAGGGAGAATGCTTGAAAGCCTCCAGAATCGGTAAGGAAAGACTTTGGATACTTGGTAAAGCCATGAAGTTTCCCCATCTTTGCTACCACATCATCTCCTGGACGAATGTACATATGGTAAGTATTTGCAAGAATAATTTCTGGCTTAATAAATGTTGCTAAATCCATAGCATCTAATGCTTTGACTGCACCTACAGTACCCACAGGCATAAAGACAGGGGTTTGTACAGTTGAGTGTGCTGTCTGAATGGTACAGGCACGTGCCTTACCGTCTATTTTATCTATCTGAAATTCCATTGTGATATAATGTTCCTTAAAATAATTGTAGAATTATATCTAAAAGAGTTAGAGGATTAGACATTAAAAATATATTGATTTTAGCCAGTGGTAGTATTGCCAAGCATTTTATTGAATGGGTAAGTACAAACAGGGTAGCAGAAAACCAATACTATGTTACTTGTTACAAAGCAGATACAACCCCTCATAAGTTAGGTACAAATATTACATTAATAGATGCAGATCCCACAAGCTTTTCTAAACTCAATCGTATTATGTCTGAAACAAAGTTTTCCAATTTATTTATTGTGATGGAAGATTTAGAAGATGCCCGTTATGTACTTAAAAATATTGAATTGATTAATACTAAAATGCGTGTTGTCCTTGTCAATCAATGGGATAATGATGAGATAGGAAAAGATCAGGAAAATGTAACTATTATTCACTCTGCTGCACTCATCGCGGCACATCTCTATGACCAGCTACCGAATGTTCCTCTTGTTGCCCAAAATGTTGGTTTGGGTAAAGGTGAAATTATGGAGGTACATATACCTTTTGGTTCTTCTTATGCCTATAGACATATTGGGTCTATATTACAAAGAAAATGGAAAATAGCTGCACTTTATCGTGATGAAAAACAAATTTTACCCACCAATGCAACAATGATTAGACCTAATGATACACTGCTTCTTGTGGGTAAACCTATCGTACTTGATGGGGTATACAAAACAATCAATAAACGTATGGGACTCTTTCCCGAACCTTTTGGTAAAGATATCTATCTTATACTTGATTTTAGACATGATAAAGATCATATTTTAAAATATATAGAAGAATCACTCTATTTACTAGGAAAACTTGAAGATAAATCACTCTTTATTCGTGTGCTATATCCCAGTGATTTTGAACTTCTTGATACTATAAAGTCATATGAAGATACAAATATTACGGTATCTATAGCATATGAGAGTGAAGATGTCAAAAGATTGATTGAATATGATATACATGAACATAATATAGGTTTGATTATGAATTCTATTCCTGCTTTTGAAGCAGATACACTTAAAGAAACACTTTTTAATATGAAAAAACTAGTCTATCTCTTTGGTGATACACCTCTTACCCAAAGTACAACATCTGTTATTCTTATGAGTGAAAATGAGAAAATGGAATCTATTTCATCTACAGCTTTTGACATATCTGAGACTTTAGGACTTGCTTTGTCTCTGTGTGATTTTGATCCTGAAGGAGATTTTGAAAGTCGTAAAATGATTGTTGAACATTATGAAACACTCGCACATATTTTTAATATGGAAATTACTATTGAGCAAAAAGTTGCAAATCCTATACGCGAACTCTCTTCAATGGAGAATATATTACAAATCACACCTTTTGAAGAACACCTTGGCTCAGATACTTTTTTAAAAATATTTTCAACAAAAGTACAAGACTTTATTTTAACCGTTAGAAAACATCCCAAACTACTTGTACCTTTTGCTATCTCAGAAGTAGAACAGAAGGTTTAGAATGAGGGCTTAAGCCCTTTAAAACGATACTTAATCACAAATAAGATAAAATAAATCCATTACATATGCAACAAGGTTTATTTGAGATGATTGTCCCTATAGAATTACTACCCACACAGAATATAAAATATGATATCACTATTGATGCATTACCCCAACTGACTTTTGATACTTCCGTAGTGGTAGTTACCAATCCTACTGTTTCAGGGTACCATCTTGATACGCTGCTTGCATGTATTACAGCTACACAATTGCATGTAGTTACTATACCTGATGGGGAAGAGTATAAAACACTACAAACGGTTGAAAATATACTGAATGAGTGTTTTGAATATAAGCTAGATAGAAAATCTTTACTGATTGCTTTTGGTGGAGGGGTCATAGGTGATATGACAGGTTTTACAGCCAGTCTCTACCAAAGAGGGATAGACTTCATACAAATACCCACAACACTTCTTAGTCAAGTTGATGCATCTGTTGGTGGTAAGACAGGTGTCAACAACAAGTATGGTAAAAATCTTATAGGTGCTTTCTATCAACCTAAAGCAGTTTATATTGATCCTAGTTTCTTAGAGACTTTACCTCCACGTGAATTTGCTGCAGGTGTTGCAGAAGTAGTAAAAATGGCAGTCATGTTTGATAAAGATTTTTTTACTTATCTGCAAAGTGCTGATTTGAACAATCTAGATACTATTAAAGAGATGATACGTAAATCTGTTGAGCTCAAAGCTTGGGTAGTCAATCAAGATGAAAAAGAAGCAGGGATTCGTGCTGTACTTAATTATGGACATACCTTTGGGCATGTTGTAGAAAATGAGACACATTATAAAACCTATTTGCATGGTGAAGCAGTAGCCATCGGGATGGTTATGGCAAATGCTTTAGCTGTTGAGTTAGGACTTTTTACTGAAGACGAAGCTAGAGCAGTAAAATCTTTTTTAGCCTCTGCAAATCTTCCTACAGAATATATCATTAAAGATGTTGATGACTTTTATGAACATTTCTTTTTAGATAAAAAATCTTCTAAAGGAAGTATCAAATTTATTTTACCTCAAGGATTAGGAAATTATAAAATGGTTTCTGATGTAGATGAGAATATCGTAAAAAAAGTACTTCAAACATTTGGAGAAGATGCATGTATTTAAGATTATTATTTATAAGCATACTTCTTTTTAGTACCTATGCTGTAGCTGAGTCCAAAAGTGAGAACAATACTACGACTACTGCAGCTATCAAACCAAAAACAAATCCTAAAATAGATACCCTTCTAATCAAAAAAGAAGCCTTGGAAAAAGAGTTAACTGAAAATAATATTCTCTCTAAAATCTATAGTAATTACCATACATATCAAGAGTTAAAACAACAACAACAGATATTAGATAGAAATATCACACGTTTAGAGAAGAAAAAACAACTTACTAAAAAACAAAAAATTACTTTAGCAAAAGCAAAAGCAAAAATGCTAACACTTCTTGGAAAATTACAGGCACTAAAGGAGTATGAGAAGGATCCCTTTAAAAAGTTTTTAACACCTCCTGTTATCGATGAAACACCTGTAGTAAGTAACCCTTTTGCTGTTATTGGAGCATTGTCTTATGAGAAGAAGCTCACTTCAGAACAGGAAGAATATAACACACGTTATCATTCACTTTCCTATATTATGTCAAAACTCAAAGAAGAAAAAAACATACTTGAAGAACTCAGAAAATATGATCCTGAAAATGAAAAGTACAATAAAGAGTATAGTGAAATTCAAGATAAAATTAAAACATTTGCTCCAATACTTGATATTTTTAAAACCACAAGTAATGTACGTACGAAGAAAATAGATGAAATAAAACTCAAACTTGAACATGATATAAAAAGAGAAATAAGTAAAGCTTTCACCATTGGTGCAGTGATTCTATTTTTTATTTTATTACTACTTTTTATTAAATATGTTGTGCGAAAATATATGTCAGATAATGATAGATTTTATACCATTAATAAAGCACTTAATATTACGTTTATTATACTTTCACTTTTAACACTGTTACTGGCTTATATTGAAAATGTCTCCTATCTCGTGACTATTTTAGGTTTTGCCTCTGCCGGTATTGCTATTGCAATGAAAGACTGGTTTATGTCATTAATGGGCTGGTTTACCATTGTATTAGGAGGTTCTATTCATGTGGGGGATAGAGTAAAATTTCAAAGAGGAAATATTGAATATATTGGTGACATTGTTGATATCTCCATGTTGCGTATGACACTACATGAAGATGTTACACTCACTGCTTATATGCATAATAGAAGAGCAGGGCGTATAATTTTTATACCAAACAACTTCATATTTACTGATATGATAGCCAACTATTCTCATGCTGGTCTTAAAACAGTTTGGGATGGTATAGACTTTATGATTACCTTTGACTCAGACATACAAAAGGCAGCTTCTATTGCAAAAGAAGTAACAAAAAAATACTCCAAAGGATATACAGATATTACAAGAAAGCAACTCAATAAACTTAGAAGCCAATATAATATTCGTAATACAAATGTTGAACCACGTATCTTAACATTTATAGAGCCATATGGTATGAAAATTTCTGCATGGTATTTAACAAATTCTTATGCTACACTCACACTAAGAAGTACCATTTCAGCAGAAATTATTCATCGTATTCAAAAAGAAAAGAATATTGAACTTGCCTTCCCTACACAATCAATTTATATGGATAAAAATGTACCCAAACTTCCATCAGAACCTGAAGATCTACCAATGGGTGAGGAGACATTTTAATGCAGAAGGTTTACTTTAAAACCTTTGGTTGTCGTACCAACCAATTTGATACCCAAGTGATGATGTCTAAGCTCAAAGATTATGAGCTGACAGATAATGAGTTACTCTCTGATTACATAGTAGTAAATTCTTGTACTGTCACCAATGGTGCAGACTCTTCTGTACGTAACTATATCTCTTCTATGAAACGTAAAAACCCAAATGCTAAAGTCATACTTGCAGGCTGCGGTTCTCACTCTAAAGGTGAGAGTCTCTTTGAAGATAAAAAAGTTTTTGGTGTCATAGGACACTCAGAAAAAGAGAATATCAATGCTGTACTTAAAAATGAGCAACCTTTTTACCAAATAGGAGACCTTGAACATATTGATTCAACCATCGTTGAAGAGTTTATAGGAAAGAGTAGAGCATTTATTAAGATACAAGAGGGGTGTGACTTCGCATGCTCATATTGTATTATCCCCCAAGTACGTGGTGCAGCACGTTCACATAAAGAAGAGACTATTTTAGCACAAATTACCAAACTGGCTTCAAATGGTTTTGGAGAGTTTATTCTTACGGGTACCAATGTTGGCTCTTACGGACAGGACCATAACACGTCTATGGCAAAATTACTTAAAAAAATGAGCCAAATTCGTGGAGTACGACGTATACGCATAGGAAGTTTAGAACCCATACAGATAGATGATGAGTTTTTAGAACTTCTATCTGAGCCTTGGATGGCAAAACAGTTACATATAGCCTTGCAACATACTTCTGATAAAATGTTAGAGATAATGAATAGACGTAATACCTATAAAACAGACCTAGCACTTTTTAACAAAATAGCCTCTAAAGGGTATGCTTTAGGTACAGATTTTATTGTAGGACATCCGGGTGAAGATGATAAGGCATGGGAAGAAGCCATAGAGAGGGTAAAAGTGTTGCCACTTACCCATGTACATGCTTTTTCTTATTCAAAACGTGACAATACTGTCTCTGCTACACTCAAACCTGAAATTAGAGGAAATATTGCAAAAGAGAGACATAAAGAACTTACAGCACTTATCAAAGCAAAAAATTATGCATTTAGACGAGACCATCATAGTGCTTTAGAAGTATTGCTTGAAAATGGGAAAGAGGGTGTTTATCAAGGTTTTGACCAATATTTTAATAAAGTAACAGTCAAGAGTGATGAAGACTTAAGTGCAAACTGGGTCTATTTAAACGATGTAGAAATAAAGGAATCAGGAAATGAAGCCAAAATATAAATCAGAAATGCTTAATGCCAAAAATATAAAGATTATTGCTGTGCTACTCATTATACTATTAGGTATACTTCTTTTTACTGTGATGAGAGATACCGATACACTGATTACACACAAACAGGCAAATGCACTTTACTCTGATGATAAAATAGAAAAAATTATCATTGATGGAGAGTATATACGGTTAAAAACGGCTAATAACACTTATAAAATCTATAAAAATGCTGTCAATAAAACAGCTTTCTTTGAAAAATATCCTGTAGAGGTAAAGGAAGATAATAGTTATCTGTATGACTTTATCTCTCTACTCTTAGTACTTTTTGCATTTGGCTTTCTCTATAGACTCCTGCAACAAAACAGGCTAGAACAACTCAAACAGATACGCTCACTCAATAAAACACAAGAAGGTATAGAGAGTGAACCTATAGAGGCACTTACTTCAACAGTCACGTTTGATGATGTAGCAGGCATTAAAGATGTAAAAGAGGAACTTGAAGAAATTATAGATTTTTTAAAAGAGCCTCAAAAATATAGAGAACTTGATATTCGCTTACCTAAAGGAGTACTTCTTGTAGGTCCTCCAGGTGTAGGTAAAACACTTATTTCAAAAGCTGTTGCAGGAGAAGCAAATGTACCATTTTTCTATCAAAGTGGTGCGAGTTTTGTACATATCTATGTGGGTATGGGTGCAAAACGTGTCTCTGAACTTTTTAGAAAAGCAAAACAAAATGCACCAAGTATTATATTTATTGATGAGATTGATGCTGTGGGTAAAAGCCGTGGTGAGTTTAGAAATGATGAACGTGAAGCAACACTCAACCAACTCCTCACTGAAATGGATGGCTTTGAAGACAGTTCAGGTATTATTGTCATTGGAGCAACAAATAAAATAGATATGCTAGATGAAGCCCTTTTACGTGCAGGACGATTTGATAGACGCATACATATCTCTTTACCAGACCTTGAAGACAGAAGTAAAACTTTAGAACTTTATTTGGCAAATAAACCACATGAAGTAAATATTGAACAGGTGGCACGTATGACAGTGGGATTTAACTCTGCTGCACTAGATACGCTTACCAATGAGGCTGCTATTTATGCTATGCGTGGACAAAGAAGAATTATTGAGACTTCCGATTTTGAGGCAGTGAAAGAAAAGGTACTTTTAGGTAAACGAAAAATACTCTCTTTTACAGAAGAAGAACGAGAGATACAAGCTGTATATCAAGCTGCCAAAGCTGTAGTAGCCACATGGCTGGATGTAGAATTTGATAAAATTGGTATTGTCAATACAATGTTGCTTACACAAGAGCATGAAATACTCTCAAAAAATCAACTTCTTTCACGTATTAAAGTCTATTTGGCAGGAAGTATAGCAACACGTATACGCTATGAAGAACAATTTACCAATGCCGCTTCAGATATAGCACAGGCCAAAGATATTGTCGGAAAAGTTATCTATGAGTATGTAATGAGTGATGATTTCAGTCTCTCCCCACAGCAAGAAGAAGAGTTACTTCAAGAGTCAGTCTCGGAAGTTACAACACTTCTAAAAACATTAGATCCTGCACTTAACGAAATATCGACATACCTGCTTAATCATGAAAATATTACCATAGATGCATGTAGAGATATATTGAAAAAAATATTTTAATGCACTATTTTTCAGGGTTTTCTCTTCAAAAGGAGAAAGAACTTTTTCATGACTATCTTATAGAAAGTGAGACCTGTGTCGCCGGCTTTTCTTATGGTGCACAACAGGCATTTGAGTATGTGTATCACAGTAGCGTACGTATAGATAGACTTATTCTCCTCTCTCCAGCATTTTTTCAAACACAAAAAAAATCTTTTATTCGTACACAACTAAGATATTTTGATACTAACAAGAGTACGTATATAAAAACTTTTTTAAATAATGTAACATATCCTTCAAGTTTTGATTTAGATGCGTACGTAGATATAGGTACAGTAGATGAACTTGAGAAACTTCTTACTTATATTTGGGATATAGAAAAAATACAAGAAGTACTAAACAGAGGGACAACAATAGAAGTTTTTTTGGGGGAAGAAGATAAAATAGTTCACACTAAAGATACTTTATCATTTTTTAAACCATTGGTACCAACATATAATATAAAAAATGCGGGACATTTATTGAAAGGACATCGATGACAAATATTATTATTACAGGATGTTCATCCGGTATAGGACTTGAAACTGCTAAATATTTAAAAGATAAATGTATACATGTATATCCTACTGCACGTCAAAAAAAAGATGTTGAAATATTAAAAAATTTAGGTTTTGAACATGCCATGCAATTGGATGTACGTCATGCAGATGACATAGTCAATGTCATTGAATATGTCATGGCTCAAGAAGGGAAAATTGATGTTTGGTTTAACAATGCTGGTTTTGGACAGGCTGGAGCATTAGAAGATATATCGACAGAGGTACTTCGAGAACAATTTGAAACCAATGTCTTTGGACTTCATGCATGTACAAAGCAAGTGATTCCTATAATGAGAAAGCAGGGGTATGGAAAAATTATTCAACATTCCTCCGTACTTGGTTTGGTATCCTTGTTTGGTAGAGGTGCCTATAATGCAAGTAAATATGCCATAGAAGGACTTAGCGATACCCTACGTCTTGAACTTCAAGATACTAATATTCATGTATCATTGCTTAATACTGGACCCATTACCAGTAAATTTCGTGAAAATGCTATGAAAAAATTACAAGAAAATGTAGATATAGAAAATTCTGTTTTTAAAGAAAAATATTTGAAAAACCTCTCTACTAAAAAAAGTGAAGTACCTTTCAATGAAGAAGCAGATGCGGTTGCTGCTGTTGTACATAAAATTATATTAGCCACACACCCAAAACCTCGTTATTATATTACAAAAGCTACTTATTTATTGGGGTTTATTAAAAGAATAGTCAGTACATCTCTTTTAGATAAAGTGTTGTTTAAGTTAAGTTAACTAATAAACTCTTTATGAAATATATCTTTACTATAGACAGATGTTTTATTACGGCCTGAATTTTTAGCAATATACATTGCCTTATCTGCATGTCGTAATGCTGTACTCAGTGGTGTTGTATGATTGACTAAAGAGACGCCTATACTAATAGTTACTTTAATAAGTATACCATCGCTATTACGTATAGAAAGATTTTCTATAGATTTTCTCAACTTTTCACTGACAATATACCCATTATCTAGGCTACTATCTGGTAAGAAAATAAGAAATTCTTCTCCTCCCCAACGTATAGCCAAATCTTCACTTCTAATATTTTCTTGAATACATTTTGCAACTTGTATAAGTACCATATCTCCAATGTAGTGACCAAAATAATCATTGATTTTTTTAAAATGATCAATATCACACATAAGTATGGTACCTTGTGAATTATGTAAGCTTTGAATATTCTCTTTATATGCTCTTCTATTGTACAGACCGGTTAAAGGATCTTGTTTAGATGTATTTTCCAATATTTTTTTAAGATTTAGCATATCGTGGTATGTCTTTTCACGTATAAATTCATACACTGATGCTAAAAACATAATAGCAATAAAAGAAAGTATGATACGTACTTTGAAACTATAAGAGTATTCAACTGCAATATGTTGACTATCTAATCCAAATAATATAGTTGTTAAAACAATCAAGAATAAAAACATTATCGTTAGTCCACGTTTAAAGCCAAGTAAAAACATAATAATCATAGGTAGAGAATATATCCATAATGGACCCGTATGATCTACTCCACCAGTATAAACTAAATACGCCATAAGGAAGAAAAAGAGTGCAGAAATAGCATAAGAAGCATGTTTATAGTTTTTTGTAATTTTAAGAAGAATAAAAGTTATTATGAGTACAAAAGATATGAGCAATAGTGCAATAGCTAAGGGGAACATTGCATTACAAAATGCATTTATTCCTAAAGGCAGAGTAAAAAAAAGACCAACAAATGTAAACATGTTAATAAGATAAATCCTACGTATTGCTTCTGTATCTGATTTATCAACTACCCCATTATGCATGAAATGAAATAATTTATCTTTAAAGTAAAGTGTATCAATAGTGTCACTCATGAAAAATTTAACGTTACGCTCATGATTTACACTCCTTTA
>Ga0256828_1002273_pt1 | contig 11523 bp, 8 predicted proteins | sample CV88metaG_FD_185993 | JGI IMG/M metagenome (GOLD analysis project Ga0256828, IMG submission 185993) | Hydrothermal vent microbial communities from East Pacific Rise, Pacific Ocean - CV88 | ecosystem: Environmental > Aquatic > Marine > Hydrothermal vents | place: Pacific Ocean: East Pacific Rise... | reverse complement strand
TTGTCTTCGGCATTAATGGTAATACCATTATCTATAAGCAATTTTGCTATATTGTAGTGATTTTTAAAGACAGCTCCAACCAACGCACTCCAACCATCAATATTTTTGATATTCAAATCAGCACCATTTTTAATAAGAAGTTCGACCATCTTCTCATGTCCATTCACACTAGCCCAAATAAGTGCTGTCCATCCTGTTTTGTTTCTAGCGTCAAGATTAAGCCCTTTATCAATAAGCTGTTGAATCAACTCTTTATAGCCATTTTCAACTGCCCACATAAGAACCGTTCGTCCATCACTATCTTTACTATTGATATTAATGCCATTTTCAATCAATTTTTTGGCTATATTCAAAAAACCAAATTCAATAGTCATCATTAGAGCATTTTTCCCTTTTTCCTCTTGATGATTGAGGTTTATATTGTACTCCATAAGCAGGTCAATACTCTTTGTATCTCCCTCTTGTAATGCTACCATCAACGCATTATAACCCTTGTTGTTTTGATGATTAATCTCAATTCCACTTTCCAATAAAAATCGGCTCAATTTTAGATAGCTCTTTTGGATAGAGCATATAAGCAGAGAGTTTTCATTCTTATCTACTTGATTAATATCTTCACCTTGTTTTAGAAGTATTTTGACGAGTTCTGTATCTTCTATATTATTTTTAATTAAACTTAAAACAGAATTTGTATTTTTAGGTATTATGTTAGTAGCAGACATGGAATTTCCTTTGACTTATATATTAAAATTTAATAAATTATATTATGAAGATAATTAATTTAAGATTTTTATTAAAAAACAATCTAATGATAGTCTATATCTGGTATAATTTTTGAGAATGATAAAAGGTTTAAATATGCAATGGAAAAAAGAAACAATTATAACAACTGATGGACAAGAGGTTGATGCCCAAGCTCCCATCATCATCTCTGCAAGTCGTTCTACAGATATACCAACCTTTTATAGTGATTGGTTTATCAGCAGATGGGAAGCAGGATATTTAAAATGGACAAATCCATTTAATGGTAAACCTCTCTATGTCTCTTTTAAAAATACAAGAGCCGTTGTATTTTGGACTAAAAACCCAAGACCTATGTTTAAATATCTCGATTATATGGATAAAAATATACCAAACTACTATTTTCAATACTCTCTAAATGATTATGATGCAGAGGGATTTGAAGCAAAAGTTCCGAGTGTAGAGAGTCGAATTAAAACCTTTAAAGAATTATCGGATAGATTAGGTAAAAAGAGAGTAGTTTGGAGATTTGACCCCCTGATTTTAACGAACAAGATAGATGTAGATGAGCTTTTGAGACGAGTCAAGAGAATTGGAGATGAGTTAAAAGATTATACTACAAAATTGGTTTTTAGTTTTGTAGATATTGGCATCTATAAAAAGGTAGAGAACAATCTAAAAAGAGAGCAAGTAAACTATATTGAGTGGACTCCTGAACTTATGAATAAATTTGCACAAGGTCTTTATAAGATTAATAAAAGTTGGAGTTTAGAGCTGGGAACATGTAGTGAAAAGATTGATTTAGATAAGTATGAAATAGTTCACAACAAGTGTATAGATGATGATTTGATGATAGATTTATTTAGCGATGATAAAGAGCTTATGGATTTTTTGGGGGTCAAAGTTGAACAGGCTGATTTGTTTAGTAACGGCAAGGTTATAAAAACAAAAAAGCTCAAAGACAAAGGGCAAAGAGAGGATTGTGAGTGTATTATGAGTAAAGATATAGGGCAGTACAATACTTGTCCTCATGAGTGTAACTACTGTTATGCCAATACATCTAAAGAGATTGCTAAGAAGAATTATAAATTGCATTTGGGGAATCCGAGTGGTGAGACGATTAAAGGGGAGTAGAAAAAAATATGAAAGCGATATGTAAAATAGAAAATAGTGAATATAGCAAGAAGTTAAGAGAAATTGAAAATCTTGAATTCGATAATATTATTCAAATATCTAAAGAATATGTTGCAAACCATATAGAAGATGAAAAAAAAATTCATAATTCTCTTAATCGAGGAACAAAAGTCTTAGAAGATGAAGAAGAACTTTATCAATATATCAAATCTTTCTCAACAATTCATAAAGAAAAATTAGAATACTCTTTTTTTGAGTTATTTAAAAAAAATAATAAAGTAACAATGAATATTATTGATTGGGGTTGTGGTCAAGCTTTTGCCACTTGTGTACTTATGGATTATATAAAATATTCTGAATTGAAATTTACTATATCAGATGTTATTTTAATTGAACCATCTGAACCTGCTTTAAATCGTGCTTTACTTCATGTTGATGTATTGAAAGAGAATGAAATAAATATTAAAGCAATTAATAAAGATTTAGATAATTTAAAAGAGAGTGATTTGGTGTTTAAAAACAATAATACTACACTTCATCTTTTTTCAAATATTTTAGATATAGAGTCTTTTAATTTAGATAAACTTTTAAAAAATATATCAACTTCTCAAAGTGATTTAAATTATTTTATTTGTATAAGTCCAAATATTGATATAGTACATAATAATAGATTAGATAGATTTTATAATTATTTTCGTGAGAGATTTAATACAAAGTTAATATCTAAGAGAAATAGTGATATAGATATATATAATGATAGTCGAGCAATAACAAGATATGAAATAATTTTTAAAGCTAAAATATGAACAAAAATTTAACAACCATAGAAACAAATACAAAAGTCGCTCTAAATAGAACCAAATCACTTTTAAGCCTTAAAAATAAACTTATTACAAAAGATAAAAAAACTGATTTGATTGATGATGCTTGGATAGAGAGGCTTTGGGAATGGGCAGATGAAAATGATGTTCATAAGGATAAACTTCCAAGAGATAAAGAAAAATTATTAAATTTAACTGAGCTTGATTTATATGATAATCAACTAACAGAACTGCCAAAAGAAATAGTAAATCTTACTAATTTAACAAAACTTGATTTATCTTATAATAACCTACAAGAGCTTCCTGAAACTATACGATATTTAACCAATTTAATTGAACTTAATCTAGATACTAATCCTATGGAAGACGAATTACCTAAAGAAATTATTAATCTTAAAAAATTAAAAGAAATTAATTTATGCTATACTTTAATAAGCAAAATACCTAGAGAATTATTTAATTTAATAAGTTTAGAAAAAATTTATTATAATACTTTTGCTGATATGTATCCTATAAAAGAATTACCAAATGGAATAAATAATTTAATAAATTTAAAAATTTTTCATTTTCAAAGTGCTGGATTAAAAAAATTGCCAAAAGAAATAGGAAATCTTATAAATTTAGCTGAGCTTGATTTAAGAAATAATCCAAATTTAATATTAACTCAAGAACAAAAAGAATGGATAAAAGAGCTTGAAAATAATGGTTGCAAAGTTTATATAGATGATGACTTATTAGAGGGAACGGATACTTCATTATCAGAAATAAAAGTAGATGATAGTTGGATAGATAGGCTTTGGAAATGGGCAGATGAGAATGAAATATCTGATTTAGAATATGGTAAAGGATATCATCGAGAATGGAGAGGATTCCCACGAGATAAAGAAAAATTATTAAAGTTAAAAGAGCTTAATTTAACGGGAAATTCACTAAAAGAGTTAGCAAAAGAGATAGTTAACCTTACAAATTTAACTACACTTTCTTTATCTATCAATCATTTTACTGAATTACCAAATGAAATAATAAATCTTACAAATTTAACAGAACTTAATTTAAAATATAATTCAAATTTAATATTAACAAAAGAACAAAAAGAGTGGATAAAAGAGCTTGAAACTAATGGTTGTAATGTTTATATAGACGATGATTTACTTGATAGAAGCTTATCAAATCAAAAAGAATCAATTATGACTACTAACTACAAATTTACAGCTGAATCTAACTTACCTGAATCAGGTTTCACTATTGAACAAGCTATTGCAACTTATACTGCTGAAAAACTTGTTGAATTTGGACACATTGTTGAGATTGATGAACAAATCTTTTAGTATACCAATCATAGATGAAGACGAAATACCATTTTAGCACTCAAAACAAAAAGGATTATATAAGTGGGATTATTAAAAAAAATATTTGGTGTGTTTACTAATAAAAATGAAGATAAACAACTTCAAGCAGATAAAGAAAAAGAGGAGCTAAAAGCAACAATTAAAACTCTTGAAAAGAAGTTAGAAACAACGATTAAAGAGATAGAAGAAAAGAACTTAGCAATTTATAAAAATAAAGAGAACGAGAACAATAGGCTAAAGGCAAAAATTGAAACTCTTGAAGAGAAATTAGAAAATATTATCAAAAAGAAAGGAGAAAAGAGATTAGCAATCTATAAAAAGAAAAAGATGAACTAAAAGCAAAAATCAAAACTCTTGAAGAGAAGTTAGAAAAGAGTATCAAAGAGATAAAAAAGAATAAATTAGTAATATATGAAGATAAAGAGAAAAAGGCTTTAGAGTTTGAGCTAAACCAACTTGAAGAAGAGTTACAAAATCTTAGTGAAGAGAAAAATGAGCATATAACTAAATTAAATCATTTTAATACACAATATACTCTTGGATTGGGTGAAGTAATTGAGAGATTATTGGAGCTTAAAAAAAAGTTATTACATCTTCAAATAAGTAGTAGTGATGATGTAGATAAAGAGATTTATAAAGAGTATGAAGAGATAGAAAAGGAGTATAAAAATTTTCATAATGACTATGAAAAAACTATCAAAATAGAGCAAGACAGAGGGATTATTAGTGATGAAGAGTTAAAAGAACTTAAAGCTGTTTTTAGAAAAGCTGTGAAAATTTGTCATCCCGATATAGTAGAGGGTAAACATAAAGAAGAAGCTCATAGCATTATGCTAAAACTAAATGATGCCTATCAGAGAAAAATGCTTGATGAAGTTGTAGCCATTTTTAAGAGTTTAGGAACAGATTTTAGTAGCCGTGAAACACTATCGGATATAAAACATCTAAAGCAAAAAATAAAATATCTTAAAAAAGCTATAGATGATACAAAAATTGAAATAGAAGAGATTGTTAATAGTGAAGAGTATCTTGTTTTGTCTGAAATAGAAAATTTAGATGTTTATATTGAAGAGAATAAACAAGAGTTTGAAGAGGAGATTAAAAGAGTTCAAGAAGAACTATTACTCTTTGAAATTTTTGAAGAAGAGCTTGAATATGATTTATTAGAGATGGAAGAGGGTATTTATAGTAAACAGTTAAGGGCTATAAAAAATCCATCATTTAATACTATCCGAAAAGTATCTAAAAAATATATTATGAGTATGGGTGATACAGACTATTTACACTATCAACTTAACCAAGGCGTAACCGTGATAGAAGAGGAAGATTTACTCTATAAATATCTATTTAACTACGGCAAAATGCACAAAGCCAAACTCTACTCCTCTTTTGACACCATAATCCATCAACTCAATAATAAAACCATAAATATCATAGATTGGGGATGTGGTCAAGCATTGGCTACTTCGCTATTGATAGACTATATCAAAGAGAATGGGTTAAATATAGATATATCAAATATTGTTTTGATTGAACCCTCTAGCTTGGCACTTAGCCGTGGAATGCTTCATATTGATGTTTTGAAAAAGAATGAGATAGATATTAAAGCTGTCAATAAAGATATTGATAGCTTAGAGATAAGTGATTTGATTATCAATAACGCTAATATTACGCTTCATCTCTTTTCTAATATTTTAGATGTCGAGTTTTTTCGATTAGATAGAGACTTTTTAGATAAAATATCATCTTCTCAAAAAGGGTTGAACTATTTTATTTGTGTTAGCCCGAATATTAATGATAAACGAAATGCTAGGTTAGATATATTTTATAAATATTTTAATAACAATTTTGAAACGGAATTGATTTCTGATAGAAGTGATGATATTGGGAAGTATAAGAGGTATGAGAAGATATTTAAGACTCAAATTATCAAGATTTAAAAGCATAAAGAGAAACCACCTGCCCCAAAGCAATCCCTCCATCATTAGGGGGAATCTTATTTCCTATCATTGCCGTAGGAATTCGCTCTAATACCAAGCCTAAAAGTACTCTGTTTTGAAAAACCCCACCACTGAGAACCAAAGGCAGATTATAAAGCTTATAGATATGTTCTATTATCTCTACCAATGTATTGAAAAACTTTGAGATAGCCACCACAGCCAACTCCTCTTCGTTAATGGCTCGTATCATCGGTAAAATATCTATAACCCCATCTTCAAAACCAAAATCGTAACAAGAGGTGATAGATTCATCATAAAGCTCCTCCATTCTCATGCCACTCTCTCCTTCAAAGCTCATCACCTGACAAACACCCGTTAGCGATGCCACGGCATCAAACAGTCGCCCTACTGAGGAGCTTAGAGGTGCGTTCAGACCCTTTTGCCACATGAGGTATTGGGTCTTTAGTTCATTTGGAGTAAAAGCTTTTGTTGTAGCATTTTCCAAAGAGAGAACCTCATCGCCATAAACATCAAAAAGTAGACTCAATGCCACCCGTTTTGGCTCTTTGATGGCTTTGGCTCCTCCAAGGAGTTTGAAGTAGTTGATGTGGGCGACGCGTTCATAGCCTTTATAGTCACAAAGCATAAACTCTCCACCCCATAAATTGCCATCATCTCCGTAGCCTGTGCCGTCAAAAGCAACACCCAAGACCTTGGTAGTAATAGATTTTTCAGCCATAACCCCAAGTATGTGAGCATAATGATGTTGGACACCCCGTAGGGACAATCCCTTGTGGTTGTCCGTTGCATATTTAGTACTCTCATAATTGGGATGTTTATCGTGTGCTACTATCTCTGGTTCAAAGTGATAGATACGTTTTAGGTTCTCAATATTCTCTTTAAAATACTCCACCGATGCAATCCCATCTAAATCACCAATATGAGGCGAGAGAATCACTTGGTCATCAAAGCCTATGGCAATGGTGCTTTTTTGGTTGGCTCCCACAGCTAAAACCTTTTTAGAAAGTTTAAATGGCAACTTAATCGCCACAGGGGTATAACCCCTAGCCCGTCGGAGGAATAGCGTTTGCTCATTGACCACCATGACTACCGAATCATCACAGCCATTGACAATTTCACGGTTATGGTCGAGTAGATAATCATAAACTATTGAGAGTTTTTCTATGCTCTCCCTATTGGTAGCGATGGGTTCATCGGTGACGTTAGCAGAAGTAGCAACCAACGGGCGATTAAGCTTTTCTAAAATCAGCAGATGTAATGGCGTATAAGGTAAAAATAACCCAATCCGAAAAATATTAGGAGCCACAGTAGGTCGGACAGCCCCCTGTCCGACACCCTGCAACAACACAATAGGACGCTCTTTAGAAGTCAAAAGCTCTTCCTCTCTCTCATTTATCTCAGCCAACTCCCAAGCCATATCCATATCCCGAACCATTACAGCAAAAGGCTTAGTAGGTCGTCGTTTTCTATCTCTTAATTTTTGGATTGCCTCTTCATTAGTCGCATCACAAACCAAATGATAACCCCCAACTCCTTTAATAGCCAAGATATTTCCTTGCTTGATAAGGGCTACCGTTTCATCAATAATATTTGTCGGGGAGAGGACACCCCGACCTACGAGTTGCAAACGTTGTCCACAATCCCAACATCCTATGGGTTGAGCATGGTATCGTCTATCTAGGGGATTGTTATACTCTGCCTCACACGCCTCACACATCTTAAAATTTTTCATAGAAGTATTGACCCTATCATAAGGCAAGTCATAAATAATCGAGTAACGTACCCCACAATGGGTACAGGTAATAAAGGGGTAACCATATCGACGATTGGTCGGGTCAAAGAGTTCTTTTTCACACTCGGAGCAGATGCTTATATCGGGAGGGATATTAACCGTTACATCCCCCTCATTTTTAGTCTCTATGATTTTAAAATCTAAAAACTCTTGATACTCCACCTCTTCATGCGCTATACTTTCAATAGAAGCCAAAGGAGGAAGCTCAAACTCAATGGCAGTAAGAAACTGCATAAAAGTTAGCGAGTCGGTATTTACAAATATCTCAACCCCTGCACTACCGTTACTTACTGTTCCTGTCAATATATAACGCTCAGCTAAAGCATAGATAAAAGGGCGAAAGCCTACACCTTGGACAGTGCCTTTTATTGTTATTTTGTAGGTATTAAGAAACATTGTACTCTTGGAGTTTTTTTATGAAATGTTGGAGGGAGCTGTTTTTGGAAAAGTCTAATTGGTATTTTCCACGATTTAACTCTTCAACCATTTTCTTAACTATTTTAGTTTCACTATCAAGATTAAGAAAATTTTTTAACTCTTTTTTATGGTCTTGATAAACATCATTTGTATCTTTTTTAATGGTTAAAAACCAACTCTCTATCTCATTACAAACAACAAAAAGATAAAACCTATCCTTGAGTCTTTTATTAATTTTATATCGAGGTTTATACTCATTGAGTAACTTAACAAAACAGGTATGGTTTTGTTCAACTTTTAAACACTTTGTATCTAAGTCTATCATAAGAAAAACAGCTTTATACTCATCATCTAATAAAGAAGCATGAACTCTTTTACTCATTTTATTACCATTAGTTATCTCGCACTGTCCTGCTTTCCCTGAACTTATAGCTTCAATTTTAACCTGATACTCTTTTTGAAGAAAATCTCTAAAATACTCATTATAAAAGATAACTTCACTATTTTCTACAATCAATAAAATAGTATCTTGTTTTGATTTTAAATTTTTTCTTTTACTCTTTTTACCTCTCATCTAAAAGTTCCTATTATTCCTTCTCCAATAAGCTCATCAAGTGTTACATCTCTTTTATAAGCCAGTCGTTTCATTTTTCTTTTTAAATTAGGAATGGCATCAGCCCTAATAGATTGTGTATCTCCATCCTCATCACGATAGATAAAAATTATCTCTTTTAAATCTGCATACTTAATAATCTCTGTAGCATGAGTTGTAATAAGTATCTGTTTATCACTCTCTCTAAAGGCTTCCAATAGATAAGTTACAGCATTGAGATGTAAATGTCTTTCAGGCTCTTCAAAAACTAAAAATGAACTATTATCAAAAGGTTGATTTAATGCTGTTATGGTTGTTAAAAGATTAATTGTTCCATCAGAGACTCTTTTTATATTTATCTCCTTACCTTTCTCTTTAAATGCTATAATATAACTTCCTGCTACATTATAAATATCTATACTATCTATCTCATTAACTGTACCAATCAATGAATTAGAGATAGTTCCAAATAAATTACTATCTGTCTCTTTTATATAGGCTAAATTTTTACCCAAATTTGAGCCATCTTTTTTTAACTCATTATTTCCCTCTTCACTAGAGTGAGACCGAATTAATGAAGAGTTAAAATAGTAAGTTGAAATATAATTAGAAATAATAACTGAATCTGTATGAAAAAATTTTAAATAGAGTAAAATTCCTATATAGCACTCTTGAATATACTTTTTATGTGTTAAACTACAAATAAATAGTTTTTCTCTCTTTTTGGATTGTTTATCATAGAGCTTTTTTATTGAGAAAACAAATTTTATTTTTTTATATCGTTTTATTTGTTGAAATAAATTATTATTTTTTTCTATATCATTAATTCTATTAGTTGGCAAACATTTTGATTTTACATCAACTAAACAAGAGAGTATAGAGTATTTCTTGGAAAAAGAGATAGAGACAGTAATATACCCTTCTGCTTCTACAATTCCAGCAAATTTATCATACATGAAAATATGAGGATAAGCATCAGTATAAAAAGTCGCTCGTACAATTATCTTATCTTCATCTGCATTATAATTTTTAAGATTATCATATCCACCTTTATCGCTAATCGCCCTCTCAATATCTTTACTCATGGCAATATCAATAAACTCCAAAACATCAATTAAATTGCTCTTACCACTGTTATTCTCGCCCACCACAATATTGAGCTTATCTAGCTCTATGGTGGTATCGTAAAAGCTTTTATAATTGTGAATATAGAGTTTGGTGAGTTTCATTATTTTATCCTTTTTAATCACGTATATTTTAACATGATTTAATTAGAGAAACAACCCACCATAAACAGCACACTCCTTACCTATAGGTAGATTTTTAGGAAAAAGTAACTTCTTACGTCCCATATGTCGCTCTATTCGTGCAAACAGAGCTTGGTTGGCAAAGGTCTCACCTGTAAAGCTTATGGCTTCTGCTTTGGTCTTTTCTGTCAGTTGTGAAACGATTTCACTTACATAGTCACCAAACGACTCAAAGATGCTGTAACACATCAGCTCAGCTTCCACTCCTGCAATTTTGTAGCTCATAACACTGGCTAAAAAGGCGTAGTTGTCAAAACGGTTATCTTGTACATGGGTGTCGATTTGAATACCCCCTTTGCCCATAAACTCTAAGGCTTTGGCAGAGATTCCCTCAAAGCTCTCCTCTTCTAAGCCCAGCATAATGGTTGTGGTGGCAAAGAGGTCATAACTACCCGATTCCAAACGTTCAACGATTTGAGGGAAATGTTTTTTGTAGTTTGTTACCAATCTGTCTGAACCTTCACGAAGCTTAGCAATATGTTCAAACATACTGTCAGCCTCAAAAGGGTTAGGTGGCACGACGTTTATCACATTTTTACCATTGTAGTAAAGAAAATAGAGCGAAGTATCAAAGTGAATCCCTATTGCCTTTTGACCGATGTGCTGATGTTCGGCTAAAACCGAGAGCATCGAGCCTCGCCACTGTTCAAAGGTTCGTTCATTACTATGTCCACTCTCAAACGCTTCGCTCTCTAAGATATTGACACCCTCACCTACCACCTTTTCAAATCGTTCCATGTTGTCAATAATGGTCTCACCCTCAACGTTTACCGCCATCAGCTCATGTGCCAAAGCAACCTTAGGGAAGGTACGCTCTATCTCTAGTGGAAAGACAATTCTCTCTCCTGAGATAAAGAACTTGGTATCTTGGTTAATAAAGAGTCGAGTATCTTTTTGAAAGCTCATAGGAATATCAAAATCAACCAAGAAATCAGCCTCAGTTGTGGCATCTACCTCTTCATAGGCAATATACTCTAAGCCCAAGTTGAGCAACTCTCGTGCGAGTAAAATGCTCATTCCCTCGTCAGGGTACTTCACCAAGGTACTTGAACCATAGAGGGCTTTGAGTTCATCACTTTTGGTCGATACCCTTAAGATAGGTCGCTCGATACTAAGCAGGGCATTAAACTCTTGCGTTACCATCATGAGATGGTGGTTTAGTCCATTTGCCGAGGTCATCAGCAAAATAGACTCTTTGGCATTTTCAGCCGTGGGTTTAAAGAATTTTCGGTACCCATTAAGTGTCTTAACCAGTACTGTTTTACCCTTTTCTATGGCTTTAGCACTTACCTCAAAAAGCTTTCGGTAGCTCCCTTTGTCGTTGGCATAGCGTTCACTCTTTTTGTCGACCATCTTGACGGTGATACCACACTCAATACAGGAGATAAGAGGGTAATCTTTTCTTAGAG
>Ga0256828_1002272_pt1 | contig 11528 bp, 9 predicted proteins | sample CV88metaG_FD_185993 | JGI IMG/M metagenome (GOLD analysis project Ga0256828, IMG submission 185993) | Hydrothermal vent microbial communities from East Pacific Rise, Pacific Ocean - CV88 | ecosystem: Environmental > Aquatic > Marine > Hydrothermal vents | place: Pacific Ocean: East Pacific Rise... | reverse complement strand
AGAGTATATAGGTATAGAAGAAGATTTTATAGCATCTTCACGTTTAGATAATCTTTTAAGTTGTTTTGTAGGTGCTAAGTTTATTAGTGAATCTTCTTCAGCTAAGCCTCTTTTGTTTATTGCAAATAATCATGAAGAGGTTGGAAGTGAAACAACAACAGGAGCTGCGGGAAGTTTTTTAGAAAATACACTAAAAAGAATTTTTCCTCACTATGAAGAGTTTGTGCAGGTTTGTAGAAGTTCATTGCTTATCTCTGCAGATAATGCTCATGCAGTACATCCAAATTTTGCTTCTAAACATGAGCCAAATCATACACCACATATAAATAAAGGTGTTGTTTTAAAACATAATGCAAATCAGCGTTATGCAACAAGTGCAAAAACATCAGCACTTTTTTTAGCAGCTGCTAAAAAAGCGCATCTTCCAACACAAAACTATGTTGTAAGAAGCGATATGGGTTGTGGTTCTACCATAGGTCCAATTAGTGCAACACGATTAGGTATTGAGACTTTAGATATTGGTTTGCCAACCCTTGCAATGCACTCTATTCGTGAGCTTTGTGGTAGTGAAGATGCTTATAATCTTGTGAAAATTCTAAAGCATATAGAGCTTTAAATGTCTAGTGTAACACCTGAGGAACTTAACCTTCTTATAGAGCAAACATATAAAGTAGAAAAAGATTTTAATGAACTTAAAGCTGCCTATAGTCATCTTCAAGATACAGTTGAAAAGGTTGTAGAGTTTTTACCAAATGCTATTTGGATAGTAAGTGAAGATAATAGTGTTTTTTTACAAAATTCTCGTGCAAAAGAGCTTTCTAAACTTTTAGAACTCTTAGAGTACAAAAACGATGACTATGAAGTTACTTTTGAATCTCGTTCCTATCTTATAAAAAGTTCAACATATAAAGATAAAATTATGCTCAGTGCAACAGATATTACAGAGCAAAAGCGTAAAGAAAATCTTGCAACTATGGGGCAAATGGCAGCGCACCTTTCTCATGAAATTCGCAATCCAATAGGTTCTATCTCTTTACTTACGTCAACACTCAAAAAAAGGGTAAAAGAGCAAAATGTAGCTTTAGTTACAGAGATCCAAAAATCTGTTTACCGCATTGAGCGTATTATTGAATCGACGTTAATGTTTTCAAAGGGTGTACAAGCTAAGAAAAAAGAGTTTTTATGGAGTGAACTTCAAGAGGCATTAAAGAGCTCTATAGAGTATTATGCTTACTCTAAAGAGATAGAGTTTATTTTTCCAAAAGAGGACTTTAAACTCAATGCAGACAAAAATCTTTTGGAGATGCTTTTTTCTAACTTTTTAGCTAATGCAATAGATGCTATTGAACTAGATGATGAGGAAGAGGGTACTATTGAGATTCGTTATGAACAAAAAAAAGAGTATCATACTTTTTATATTTACGATAGTGGAATAGCTATAGAGAATAAAAAAGAGCTTTTTGAAGCTTTTAAAAGTACAAAATTAAAAGGGAATGGTTTAGGGCTTGTTCTTTCACGTCAAATTGCACAAGCACATGGTGGAGATGTAAAGCTTTTAGAACAAGAGAAAAAATGTTTTGAGATTAAACTGGAGGTTTAAGATGGAAAAAATAAAAGTAGAAGTGCCTATGGCAACATTAGATTTTTACAAATATGAAGAGGATGGTTTGGTTTATTATGAGTTTGATGCAACGCAGTGTCAACCACCTGAACCGATGGTAAATACTATTTATGGTTTAAGAATGTTACAGAATGAAAATGAGAGATTGGTAGGAATATATTTTCATGAACCATTACCACTTTATGAGAAGTTAGGTAGCGAATACTCTTATGAACCTCTTGAGCTAGAAAATGGAGATTTTAGGATAGTTTTTTCTAAAAATTAACTCTTTATTATCCTTTTTCAAATAGAATAAGTCTAACTTATACTCAACGAAAAAGGGAACACCATGTCTAAGATGATTTCACTCATCTCTTCAATGAAGACCATGTCTGTTTTAATGTTGCTATTTGCCTTTGTAATAGGGTATGCAACCATTATAGAAAACGACTTTGGTACCGCTTCAGCAAAGGCTGAAATTTACAATGCCACTTGGTTTGAGCTTTTAATGGCTCTTTTAACAATCAATCTTATTTTAAATATTTTTAAATATAAGATGTACACATTCAAAAAAGCACCTATTTTTATTTTTCATGTAGGTTTTATTGTGATTTTTATTGGTGCAGCGATTACTCGTTATGCAGGATATGAAGGAAATTTACATATTCGTGAACATCAGAGTGCTTCTACACTTGTAAGTCGTGATCCATTTTTAGTAATTCAAGCAAAAAAAGATAAAACTGTTTTGGAATCTTCTGAAGTTCTTTATCTTTCAAAACGTTCAAAAAATGAGATAGAAAGAAGTTTTAGTATAGAAAACACACCAGTTTCTATAAAGCTAAAAAGTTATATTCCTAACGTTGTAGAGGGGCTTGTAGAGGACAAAAATGCAAAAGCTATTATCAACTTTATGATAACTTCTTCAAACCATGCAAAGCAGATAGCTCTAGCTGAGGGTGAGTTTGTAGATAATGGTTCGTATATTTTAGATTTTCAATCTCATAAAAAATTTACTAAGCCTACTATTGAGATTTACGTAAAAGATAATAAACTTTTTATGAACCATCAAATACCTCTTAGTTTCTTAAAAATGGATACAAGAAAACAAGGAAACCTAGAGAAAAAAAGTGATGAACCTTTAGTAAATAGAACACTCTTTACATATAAAAATGACAGCTTTGTTCTTCGCCAATTTTTACCACATGCAAGAAAAACTTTAGTAACAAATGACAGAATGAAACTTCGCACAAGTGGACTTGATGCTTTAGTGTTTGATGTTACAATAGATGGTAAAACAAAAGAGGTTACACTTTTTACTCAAGCTGGAGAGTTAGCAAAACCTCAAAGTGTTAGTGTAGATGGTGTAAAAGTAAGTATTGCTTATGGTTCAAAAGCTTTAGAGTTACCATTTAAAATATACCTAAAAGATTTTCAACTCGATAGATACCCAGGCTCTATGAGTCCAGCATCTTATGCAAGTGAGGTTGTACTCATTGATGAAAAAGCAGGAGTTAAAATGCCATTTAGAATTTATATGAATCATATTTTAGAGTATGATGGATACCGCTTTTTCCAGGCTTCTTATGATCCAGATGAGAAAGGAACTATTCTTTCTGTAAACCATGACCCAGGAACTATTTGGGCATATGCTGGATATTTACTTCTTGCTATTGGTATGTTTTGGTCACTGTTTTCTAAACAAAATAGATTTGCTTCACTTGCAAAAAAAGCGAAAAAAGCAGCAAATGAAAGAGTTGTAACATCTTTAGCAATGATCGCTTTAGTGTTTAGTTTTACTCCAGCTCATGCACAAGAATTAGCACCAGAGTTAAAGATTATTACATCATTTGACAAAGTTCATGCAGGGGAATTTGGAAAGCTTATTGTTCAAGATAGTGGTGGGAGAATGAAACCACTCAATACTTTAGCAACAGAGATTTTAGCAAAAGTACATAGAAGCTCAGATCTTGATGTTGGTGTTGCAAAGCTTGATCCAAATCAAGTGATTTTGGGGATGATGATTCGTCCAGATGCTTATAGAAACATTAAGCTAATTCGTACAAAAAATAAAGAGATAAATCGTCTCATTGGTGCACGCGAAGATGCAAAATATGCTTCTTTTGCACAGTTTTTTCAAGATCCTATTAATATAAGAGGGTATAAATTAGCAGATTTAGTAAATGAGGCAAATAGAAAAGAGCCACGTTTACGTAATAAATTTGATAATGAAGTTTTAAAAGTTGATGAGCGTGTAAATGTTACTTTTATGGTGTTTAATGGTGCACTTATTAAAATCTGGCCAAAGAGAAATGATGTTAACAACAAATGGTTAGCAACAATTGAAGCACTTCAAACATTACCTCCACAAGAAGCACAAGAGATACGTGATATTGCAATAGCATACTTCTCTAGTGTAGATAAAGCACTTCAAAGTGGTGATTTTTCAGAGGCGAATAAAGCATTACAAAAAATTGTAGCTTATCAAAAAAAATATGGTGCAGCAGTTTATCCATCACAAACAAGAATAGATGCTGAGGTTTTTTACAATAAAGCAAAAATCTTTGAAAGAATCTATCCTATCTACTTGATTATGGGATTTATTTTACTTATTTTAAGTTTTATCAAAATTTTAAAACCAAAATTTAAAATAGATTTAGCATCAAAAATTTCACTTGCTATTTTAGTGGTGCTTTTTATTCTTCATACTATTGGTCTTGTAAATAGATGGTACATCTCAGGTCACGCTCCATGGTCAGATGGGTATGAGTCTATGATCTATATTGGTTGGGCAACAGTACTTGCTGGGTTTATCTTCTCTAAGCGTTCACCTATGACACTTGCTTCAACTGGGATTTTAACAGGACTTATTTTATTTGTAGCGCATCTTAGTTGGATGAATCCACAAGTTACAAATCTTGTACCTGTACTTAACTCTTATTGGTTAAGTATTCATGTTTCAATGATTACAGCAAGTTACGGTTTTATTGGTCTTGGTGCACTTCTTGGATTTATTACGTTAATGTTGTTTATCTTTAAAACAGAGCAAAATAAACACCAAATTATCTACTCTATTAAAGAGTTAAATGCAGTAAATGAGATGAGCCTTATGATAGGACTTGTCCTTTTAACAGTTGGAAACTTCCTTGGTGGAGTATGGGCAAATGAGTCTTGGGGACGCTACTGGGGTTGGGACCCTAAAGAGACTTGGGCATTAGTAACTATTTTAGTTTACGCTGTTGTTGTGCATTTGAGATTTATCAAATCACTTTATAGCGAGTTTGTATTTAGTGTCGTTTCATTACTTTCTTTTACATCGGTACTTATGACATATTTTGGAGTAAATTATTATTTAGCTGGACTTCACTCTTATGCAAAAGGGGATCCTGTTCCAATTCCAGATTTCGTACCTGTGAGTTATGCAATTGTATTTATTATTATTGCACTTGCATATAGAAATAGAAAGATAGTGTAAGTAAAACTATGTCTTTTAAAGCTTTTCCTAAAGAGAGTTTAGTTTTTTTAGAAAATATTGCTAAGAATAACTCAAAAGAGTGGTTCTTAGCACATAAAGATGAGTATGAAAAATATATTTTAGAACCATCTCGTGCTTTTGTTGAAGAGATGGGTGAACACTTAATGGCACTTGAGCCTACAGTTAACTACGCTCCAAAAATAAACCACTCCCTTTTTAAAATTTATAGAGATATACGTCGAATGGGTGAAAATAAAAAACCGATGAAAGAGCGTATAGGATATATTTTTTGGCAAGGTGGAGCAAAACGTTTACAATCTTCCTCTTTTTATTTGCATTTCTCATCAACAGAACTTTTTGTAAGTGTTGGGGTAAGATGGTTTGAAAAACCTATGCTTGATGCTTATAGAGAGTTTATTAAAGATGAAAAAAATGCAAAAGAACTTTTTGATATTATAAAAAATCTAGAAGAAAAAGGTTTTAAAATTATAGAAAAAGGGTATAAACGCTACCCTAAAGGTTTTACAAAAGAGACACCATATAGTGAACTCTCTTTGTATAAAGGGATGGCTTCATATATTACCTTAGATGCTACGGTTGTGTGTGAGGATGATTTTATAGAGAAGCTTTATGAAATCTATGAAGCGATGTTACCTATGCAACAACTTATGTATAAAGTTTCTCTTAGAGAAAATTAAAATTCTCTTTTGAGTCGTTGAGTGTTAAAAGCCTACAGCTTTTTTCCAAGATGGCAAGTTTTTTTGCCATCTCACTTATATCTCTATTGTAAGCATAAACTCCATATCCTCGAATCACAACAAGGTCTGTTTTGTTTTGAATCATATAGTGTGCTATTTCTGTTTTTGCTCTTTCGTACCAATTATCGAACTCTTTTGGATCTATAATTTTAATATCTCCTATCTCTTTGTATCCAAAATAATCTTTTGGTGAGATAAGATTATGTTCTAGCGAATATGCAGTAGTAAAAGGGGGCATACTAAAACAGATAAATTTTGCATCTGAAATTTGAGAATAGATACTATAGTGAATCCCTGCATCTATACTTGCTAAATTCCAACGGTAATCTTTTTTAAAGTAAAGCTCAATCAAACTTTTTTCATCTAAAGAGTCAAAAATAGCTTCTTTTGTGTTGATAATAAAACGGCTTGATTCAGTTTTAGCAGAGAGTGAACCGTGGTATATTCCAAAAAAGTCTTTTCTAAACATAGAGAGGGAGAGTTTTTTTAGTTTTTCTTGAAGGTTTTTTCTATTCATTATTTTTCCTGCAATAAGGGAAGGTTATTTAAACCAACCCTTAATTTTATCGATTGCAGAATCAAGAAGTGTTTCATGAGGCTTTGCCTCATCTATACCAAAAGATTCTTGAAGTTCTTGGAGAAGCTCTTTTTGTTTGTCGTTAAGTTTTTTCGGGTAAGTGATATTAATTTGTGCTATTAAATCTCCTTTACCACGACCATGAACATCTGCTATACCTTCTCCTCTAAAGCGGAAATGTTGTTTATCTTTTGTTCCAACATCAAGTTGTAGTTCAAGCTCACCTGTAAGTGAAGGGATCTTAATAGTATCTCCCATAACAGCTTGTGTGAAAAATACAGGAATCTCAATATAAACATCGCTTCCATGGCGAACAAAGTGTTTATCTTCCTCTACGTAAAATGTTACATAAAGATCCCCTCTGTTTCCACGTTTACCAATATTTCCTTTTCCAGAAACTCTTAGGCGGTTATCTGAATCAATTCCTGCTGGAACTTTGATAGTAACTTTTTCTTTAACCTCTTCATAGCCACGTCCATTACAACTAGAACATTTTTCTGTTGCTGCACTTCCTGTTCCATGACACGCTGGACATGTTTGAGAAAAAGTCATAAAACCTTGACGCATATAGATTTGACCTTGCCCATCACACTGTTTACAAGTGGAGAGCTTACCATCTTTAGCACCAGTTCCTTTACATTTTTCACACGCTTTTTTGTATGTATAGTCTATCTCTTTATCACAACCAAATGCGGCTTCATTAAAGCTAATATTGAGCTGAATTTCCATATCGAGTGGGTATTTGTCGGCATCAGCTGGGTTACGTCTGCGACCACCACCGCCAAAACCACCAAACATCTCTTCAAACATTGAGCTTAAGTCATCAAAACCAGCACCAGCTCCACCGCCGCCACCAGCCATACCTTGTAGTCCCTCTTTACCATAGCGGTCATAGATACTACGCTGTTTATCATCACTTAAACATTGGTATGCCTCATTACATAGTTTGAACATCTGTTCAGCCTCTTTATCTCCAGGGTTTTTATCTGGATGATACTTCTTTGCCATTGCACGATAAGCTTTTTTAATAGTAGCTTTATCGGCATCTCTTGATATGTTTAATATTTCGTAATAGCTTAATTCTTCCATTGTATCCCATGTAATTGTGAAATTTTTTCGTAATTATACACACTTTGTGATTAAATTTTAAGTATAATATCTCTTATGAAATATTTATTACTCTTTTTATTACCATTTTTCTTTTTTCTTGGGTGTTCTAAACGTCCAGCTGTTGTTTCTAAAGAGCTTCCAAAGACATATTTAAAAAAAAGTTCTTTTGAAAAACTACCATATTGGCACCAAGAAAACTACAATAAAGCTTTAAAAGCATTTGTAAAAAGTTGTCAGAGTGCAAAGACAAAAAAAATGTATCCATCTTTATGTAAAAAGGCAAAAACAACAAAAAATGCAAAGAAGTTTTTTATGAAAAACTTTGTTCTCTATGCTGTGTATGATGAAAATGCAAAAGATAGTGGAAAACTTACAGGATATTATGAAGCACAACTTTATGGTTCTTTACATAAAACAGAAAAATATCAATATCCTGTATGTAAAACACCAGATGATTTAATGGTGGTGCAACTTAGTTCTATATACCCTGAGCTTAAAAATATACGTTTGCGTGGGTTGCAAAAAGGTAATACAATTGTGCCATACTACACAAGAGAAAAAATTGAAAAACAAGGGTGTGAAGCTCTATGTTATGTAGATTCTAAAATAGATCTCTTCTTTTTAGAAGTACAGGGTTCTGGAAGAATAAAGTTAGAAAATGGAAAGAATATTTATGTTGGGTATGCTAACCAAAATGGGCATCAGTATAAATCTATTGGAAAATATATGGTGCAAAAAGGGCTTTTAAAAAAAGAGGAAGTTTCTCTTGAGAGTATTGAGAACTATTTAAAGCAACATCCACAAGAGGTAGATTCTATTTTACATCAAAATCCATCAAAAATATTTTTTAGAAAAAAAACGACATCATCAACAGGTTCACTTGGTATTGCCCTTACACCAAAACGTTCAGTTGCGGTTGATCCTAAGTATATTCCACTTGGAACGTTACTTTTTATAAATAGTGAAGTAGATAACAAAAATTTTGCCCATCTTGTTTTAGCGCAAGATACAGGTGGAGCTATAAAGGGTCCAATACGAGCAGATCTGTTTTTAGGATATGGAAAAAAAGCAAGAAAAATTGCAGGAGAACTCTCTAGTGATTTGGAGATGTGGGTACTGTTGCCTAAAAAAGGGGTAGAATGAGAAATACAACCTTAGATAAATTTAACCGTTTAGTAGATGCACTGCAAGAGTTACCAACTATTGGGAAAAAAACAGCAACACGTTTGGCATATTTTATGGTGATGAATGATAGCTATGTGGGTATGAAACTCTCTCATGCAATAGAGGATGCACTAAGTAGCTTAAAAAAGTGTCAGCGTTGTGGTGGAATGAGTGAAGATAGTTTGTGTTATATTTGTAGTGATGAAACAAGAGATAGCTCACTTCTTTGTATAGTTGAAAATGCAAAAGATATTTTACTTTTAGAAGAGAATGGTCTTTTTTATGGAAAATATTTTGTGTTAGAACATCTTGATGAAGAGGCTGTAACACATTTAGAGGATGTGGTAGTGGAGGGGGTTGATGAGATACTTTTTGCATTAACACCTTCTATTTCAAATGACGCAGTTATTATGTATATAGAGGAGAGGTTAAGTGAATATAACCTAAAGTTTACTAAAATAGCGCAAGGTGTACCAACAGGTGTTAGTTTAGAAAATATTGACCTACTTTCATTAACAAGAGCATTAGAGGATAGGGTAGAGATATGAAAAAAGTAATTGGTTTATTATTAGTTGTATCATCATTATTTGGATACGATTATTATCATCTTATAGATATAGATAATAATCTTTCAAAAAAGAGTATGAAAAGTTGGTTGGATGGTGATTTTGGTTTAAAACCTTATAAAGTAAATTATCTCCTTCCATATGGTGTTGCAGATCATAAATATTATTCTAGAGTTCCAAGTATCCAATTTAAAAATATAGAAGCAGAGTTACAAGTAAGTTTAAAATTGCAAGTTGGATATAACTTTATGGGTTTAGATGAGAAATATTATCTTTCTTATACACATCAAGCTTTTTGGCAAATTTATATTACATCTTCTCCATTTCGTGAAAGTGTTTATAATCCAGAAGGATTTGTTATCTTCCCTATAAAAGATGAGACTTCTATTTTTGGATTTAACTCTTTAAAACTTGCCTTAGCTCATAGATCTAATGGACAACCAGATACTAAAACTGTTGTTTTTTCAAATGGGCAAGCTCTTGGGAATTTATCACGTAGTGTTAATTATGTTTATGCAACTTTAAGATTACAACATACAACGCTAATGACAGATTTTACAGTATGGGGAAGAATTCCAGAAAATAAATCAACAGATGATAATCCAGATATTATGGACTATGTGGGGTATTCAAGTGTAAAATTTACATATTTTTTAAATAAACATATGTTTACGTTTATGGCAAGAGGAAACTTTGAAACGAAAAAAGGTGCTATAGAAGCAACTTATTCTTATCCTCTTATTTATAATAATTTTTTTGTAAAATTCTTTAGTGGGTATGCAGAATCTCTTATTGATTATAATCAAAATATAACAAAACTCTCTGTTGGTTTTAGTTTCTCAAGATAAAAAAGGGTAAAAATGAAAAAAGATACAATTAAAATAACAGGTGCAAAAGAGAATAACCTTAAAAATGTTTCCCTTGAAATCCCAAAAAATGAACTTGTGGTCTTTACTGGTCTTAGTGGAAGTGGTAAATCAACTTTAGCATTTGATACTCTCTATGCAGAGGGGCAACGTCGCTATATGGAATCACTCTCCTCTTATGCACGCCAATTTTTAGATCGTGTTGGAAAACCAGATGTAGATAAAATAGAAGGGCTGACTCCCGCTATTGCGATTGATCAAAAAACAACCTCTAAAAATCCCCGCTCAACTGTTGGAACAATTACAGAGATTTATGATTACTTTCGTTTGCTTTATGCACGTGTTGGGAAACAACATTGTCATAAGTGTGGCAAAGAGATCTCCCAAATGTCCACTACAGATATTATTGCAGAGGTTGCAAAACTACCAGAGGGTTCAAAACTTGTACTTTTGGCACCACTTGTACGTGAGAAAAAAGGAAGCTATGCAGATTTGCTTGAATCTTTGGTGCATAAAGGGTATGTAAGAGCACAAATTGATGGTGTGATGGTTCGTCTTGATGAGGAGATTGAGCTTAGCAAAACAAAAAAACATACCATTAAAGTAGTAGTAGATAGAGTGGTAGTAAAAGAGGAAAACAAAGAGAGAATTGCAAGTGATGTTGAAAAAGCCCTTAAAGAGAGTTATGGAGAGCTTGAAGTTGAGATACTCAATGCAAAAGATTTAGGTTTAGAAAAAGATAAAATCCACTACTCAGAACATAATGCTTGTTTTGATTGTAAAATAAGTTTTGATCCACTTGAGCCTCTTAGCTTTTCATTTAACTCCCCAAAAGGTGCGTGTAGTGAGTGTGATGGTTTGGGACTTCGCTATACACTTGATATGGAAAAAATTATTGATCCAGATTTAAGTATAGAAAAGGGTGCAGTAAAAATTTTATATGGTTTTAATAAGGGGTATTATTTTACCTTTTTAAAAGGGTTTTGTGAACATAACAATATTGACATAGCAAAACCTTACTCAGAACTTGAAGAGTACCAAAAAAAGGCAATTTTACATGGCAATATTGATGAGGTTACTTTTTTATGGAAAAAGCATAAAGTAAAAAGAATTTTTCCTGGAATTGTTCGTATCGCTTATGATATGCTCAAAGATGAAAAAGAGCTTGGGGAGTATATGAGTGAAAAGGTATGTGATGTTTGTGGTGGACATAGACTTAAACCTGAGTCTTTAGCTGTAAAGGTGGCAGACAAAGGGATAGCTCAACTTTTAGATATGCCAATAGCAAAAACATACAAATGGTTTGCAAAAGAGGAAAATTTTGACTACCTTACAAAGCAACAAGTTCAAATTGCAACACCAATTTTAAATGAGATACGTGAGCGACTTTTCTTTCTTTATGATGTTGGGCTTGG
>Ga0256828_1002271_pt1 | contig 11529 bp, 9 predicted proteins | sample CV88metaG_FD_185993 | JGI IMG/M metagenome (GOLD analysis project Ga0256828, IMG submission 185993) | Hydrothermal vent microbial communities from East Pacific Rise, Pacific Ocean - CV88 | ecosystem: Environmental > Aquatic > Marine > Hydrothermal vents | place: Pacific Ocean: East Pacific Rise... | reverse complement strand
GGAAGTATCTTGGAACAAAAAGAGATAACATACAAACAATATATTTCGGTTATTAAATTAGATACATTAGTAGGGAACTATATCTCCCAAACAAAAGAGAATATCCTTTTAACAGATTCACATATCGAATCCCCCTTAGAAAAAAAATGTTTTATCAAAACAAACAAAATTATTAATAATGTTATACAAAAAGAGCTCTTTTCCATACAATCTTCACCTATAGAATGGTTTCACACATCCACCTGTGCTATCGATGCTATTGGTGATACTATGACAGGATATCTTGCACATATTCAAAAAGAGATAGATGACAAAAGAGATAAGGAGATATCAAAACTCTATGCACATCTAACTTTTTGGGCATTTGCAGTTTTTATGTCTATTATTCTTTCTATTCTTTTATTCAATACTAATAAAAAGATGTTAAGTAAACAAAAACTTCTCAAAGATTATAAAAAAGCTATTGATAACAGCACTATTGTCTCTAAAACAGATAAAAATGGGCTCATAACTTATGTCAACAAAGCATTTTGTGAAATATCTGGCTATCCAAAAGAGGAACTCTTAGGTAAACCTCATAATATTGTACGCCATCCAAGTGTCGATAAAAAAGTTTTTAAAGAGTTATGGGATACTATCAAAAATGGTAAAACATGGCATGGACAGATCGTTAATCTGACAAAAGACAAACACCCTTACTGGGTCAATGCCTCCATCTCACCTATATATGATAATGACAACAACTTAATTGAGTATATCGCTATACGCCATGATATTACAGAGGTGATTGAGCTTAACAAAGAGATTAAAAACACACAATATGAACTTATCTATAGAATGGGTGAATCTGTTGAGTCGCGTTCTAAAGAGAGTGGACATCACATCCAAAGAGTAGCACATTACTCAAAACTTTTAGCTCATTATTATGGTCTTGGTAATCAAGAAGCTGAAACTCTTTTTATCGCCTCAACTATGCACGATATGGGGAAAATTGCCATCCCTGATTCTATCCTCTTAAAAGCTGATAAGCTTACAAATGATGAATGGGAGATTATGAAAACTCACTCTGCCATAGGGTACAAAATTCTCTCAGGTTCTAAACTTCCTATCCTTAAGATGGCAGCAAATATCGCTTATGAACATCACGAATACTATAATGGAAATGGATACCCAAGAGGGATAGCAAAAGATGAGATCTCTATCCATGCTCGCATCGTTGCTATTGCTGATGTCTTTGATGCACTTATCTCAGATAGGGTCTATAAAAAAGCCTGGCCTCTTGAAAAAGTTGTTCTCTTATTTGAAGGTGAGATGGGTGAACAATTTGATCCTAAACTTGTAACATTATTTTTAGATAATATTCATGAGTTTATAAAAATCAAAAATCAATTTGAAGATTAAAACAGTATAATTTCGCAAAAAGACAAAAATGAACCAAAAACTTTATATGGTTTCTCTAGGTCCTGGAGATGCCCAACTTTTAACCCTTAAAGCCCTCAATGCTTTTAAAGAGTGTAGTGCCATCTGTGTCCCTACAAAAAGTGATGATAACTCTTTTACCAAATCTATTAGTCATACAATTGTCCAAGATGCCCTAAGTATTTTAGGGGAAGAAAAAGAGATTATTCCTGTTTACTCCCCTATGCATTTTCTCTATGAAGATTGGGTGCATGAGGCAGACATCATCTTAGAGACTTTACAAAAGCATGAGAGTGTTTGTTTTGTAACACTTGGTGATGCAGCTATCTACTCAAGTATCTACTATCTTTTAGATATCATCAAAGAGAAAAACTTAGCCGTGTATGAGAGTTGTGAAGTGATAGCAGGAGTTACCTCTTTTAGTGCAGCTTCAGCTGTAAGTAAAAAGGCTTTATGTCTTGGAGATGAGCAACTTACAATCAAGCCTATAAACCCTAGAGGTGAAGTTCTCACTACAGAGATTTTAATGCGCCCTCGTATTGGAATGGATACAGAAGTTTTAGGAGAGGGAGATTTTTATACCTATGAAAATATGTACCTTAAAGATGAGAAAATAACCCCATCAAAGATAGAAAAGGTCAAACGATACATGACCCTTTTTATAAACTATGCACGAAGGTCTTAGTTCACCTTCGTCCACTCACCCTTTTCTGCTCCACTTAAATCATACTTATTCAAATAACCTCTCGGTGTTAAAACGCGACCATCACGTGTTAGTTTTGTTGTGGAGTTTCCTATAAGCAAAGTTGTTGACATATTTACATCTATATTTTCTACCCCTGCTTCGACAAGTTCAGAAGAGTTTACAATTTTAATCACCTGATCACCACGACCTAAATCTCTTGCAATCACAACTATGCGTTCTTCACCTAGGGCTTGAAGCTGATCTAACATCCCTTGATAAGGATCAAGTCGACTTTTACTTTTTGGGTTGTAGATAGAGATTACAAAATCTGCTTCAAGTGCAAATCTAATGCGTTTTTGTATAAGCTGTGCATCTGTAAGTCTGTCCGAGAGAGAGATAAGACAAAAATCTTGTGAGAGTGGTGCTCCAACCTCACTCGCTAGTGCTAAAACAGAACTAATCCCCGGAAGGGCTGAGTACTCTACAGTATCCCATAAATCAAGTGTATCTAAAAGCTCTACCACAAGAGAACCCATCGCATAGACATTTGCATCACCATTTGAAAGAAGTGCTACTGTGCGACCTTTTTTTGCCTCATCTATGGCATGTTGTACACGCTCTATCTCTTTGGTCATTGGTGTTGTAAAGACCTCTTTGTCTGCTACAAGTTCTGGCAAATCTTTGGCATACTTTGTATAAGCGACAATTAAATCTGCTTCTTGTATGGCGTTTATCGCCTCATTTGTAAGGTAGCGACTACCTCCTGCTCCTGTTGATACTAATGTTAATTTTCCCATAATGTCTCCTAAAATGCAGCTGCTACTGTCACAGCTCCATAGATTCTTTTACTTAAAAAAAGTGTTTTGTTTTGACTTGCTAAAAGGGCTGCTGGTTCTGCTACCCCTTTGATATTAAAAAACTTTGTTGCCTGAGAGGGACTAAACTCTTGTGTCAGAGCATTAATCGCCTCTTCATCATAAAACTCTAATGTTTTGTTTTGCTCCTTGGCAAACTCTAAAAGTCCCACTTCATCACTTTTAGCACTAAAACTTGCAAGTTTTTCTACCTGAGCTAACACTAGACCATGCTCATAACAAAAACGTTTGACAGCGTTTGTTATCTCGTGAGCTGATGTGTCTCTGTTCATCCCAAGTCCTAAAGTGATCTCTTGTGGATGAATTTGTAAGGCAGTGTTTGGAAGTTTTTGCGGAGTTATATAAACAGAGGGGATATCCTCTCTAAAGTTTTCCAAGTCATCAGGACTTATAAACACAAAATTTTCCTCTTTATAACCATCAAAGCTTTTTACAGATTCTATCATACATGGATAAGTCACCACTTGCACCTGCTTTTTATTGATGATGGCGTTTGAGACCTCTGCGAGAGATTTTAAGTTACTTATGGAGTAGTTATATTTTTTTGCGAACATATCAAAAGCGAGTACTTTAATCTGATCAGATGCAGTTGTAACGAAATTAACACATCCTTCTATGCTAGAGCTTATCTCTTGTGCTAGTTCATTCGCACCACCAAGATGCCCTGAGAGCAAAGGTATAATTCTCTTTAGATCAAGTGTCATGATAAGTACAGCAGGATCTGTTGCCTTATCTTTTAAATGGGGTGCAATCTTACGGATCACGGCACCTGTTGCCATAATAAAGATGATGGCATCAAACTCAGCCCATGCAGTAGGAAGTATATCATCTACTTTTTTAAAGATATGAAACTCTGCTCCAAGCTCTGAAGTCTCCTGAGACTTGTTAAACACATGACACTCATGGCTTTTTAGATGTGGCAGTAGTTTTTTTGCTGCATTTAGACTTGGGTCGTTAATGGTTGCTATTGCTATTTTCATATAGTAAATTTCTCGTATTGTTTTTAAAAGGATTATATCTTGAAAAATGTAATGAGAGATTAATTTTTTAAGAAAAAAAATATTTACAAATATTCTTTATTAACATCTATTTAACATCTATACTGATAAAATAAGTATATACAATATACCAAGCAAAATAAGGGATAAATATGCATGAAATCAAACTAGATACACGAGCCTTTCTTGTATCTGAAACAGATGAAAAGGGGATCATCAATTTTGCAAATGATGAATTTTGTGCTTATGCTGGATATACCCTTGATGAGCTTGTAGGAAAACCTCACAATGTTGTTCGTCATCCAGATATGCCTCATGCTGCTTTTAAAGATCTATGGAGCACTATCAAAAGTGGCAAAAAATGGCGAGGATTTGTAAAAAACAAATCAAAAGATGGTGGCTATTACTGGGTTTTTGCCACGATCTATCCTTTCATTAACTGTGATAATAAAAAAGGTTACATCTCTTGTAGAAGAGTGATCTCTGAGATGGAAAAAGAAAAATATGAAAAAATTTACAAACAGATGAGAGAAGAGGAGAGATAATGGATTATTTAAAGTATATCAGCATAAAAAACAAACTTTTACTCAATGTAATACTACCAACTTTAGCGATGGTAACTATGGCGAGCTTTGCCATTAGTGATCATATATCACTCAAAACACAATATAAAAACTACAATACCATTGTAAAACTAGATACTGCCATATCTTCACTAGTACATGAGACACAAAAAGAGAGAGGTATGACAGCAGGTTTTCTTAGTTCTAAAGGGACAAAATTTACACAAGCACTCCCTACACAACAAGAAAATACTGAGAAACAAATTTTACTCTTGCAAAAATATCTTCAAGAGAGTGATGTAGTTTATATTTTAAATGACGATACAAAGAGCTACTTACAACTAGCGATGCAAGAACTAAAAAATATTCAGACTATCCGTTCACAAGTTCTCTCACAAACTATAGTAGCTCATAGAGCGATAGCATACTATTCAAATATGAATAAAAACTTTCTCAATTTCATAGCAAAAGCATCGGCACAAGCTGCTGATTCTGAACTCTCTACTGCCACACTCGCTTATTATAATTTTCTCAATGCTAAAGAGCGTGCCGGGATAGAAAGAGCCATAGGAAGTGCAACATTTGCAAATGATAAGTTTGAAAAGAATGCAAAGATGAAGCTACAATCACTCATATCTGAGCAAGACTCTTATATGGCAAGTTTTAAAACACTAGCTAAAAAAGAGGATATTAACTTTCTTGATGCCACACTTCAAGGTAAAAGTATTGATGAAGTCAATAAGATGAGACTCATTTTAAAAAATTCTCAAGAGATTGGGGGATTTGAAGTTGATCCCAATACTTTTTTCACTCTTATGACCAAAAAAATCGATCTTCTCAAACAGGTTGAAAACTATATGGCTGCACATCTTCAAAGCTCTTCAAAAGGCTCAAAAGAAACTATGCAAGTAGCAACAACTATCTCAGAACTTCTTCATGAAACACAAAAAGAGCGTGGGGCTACAGCAGGATTTTTAGGCTCCCATGGAGAAAAGTTCTCTTCACTTCTTAAAGAACAAAGAACTATAACAAACAAAAGAGTATCTCAACTTTTAACGATACTTAAAACTAATACAAATATGCAACACACAAAAGCACTTCAAAAAGAGATCAAAAAGATCATCTACCTTCTCAATAAACTCCCAAGTATTAGAGAAAAAAGTGATACTTTTAAACTCTCAGTAAAACAAGCTCTTGCATATTATACAAATGTCAATAAACAACTTTTACACCTTATCTCTACACTTATTCCTCAACTTAAAACAGCCAAAGAGACAAGAGAGCTTAGTGCCTTTTATTACTTTCTTATGGCAAAAGAGCGAGCTGGAGTTGAGCGGGCAGTTCTTACAAATAGTTTTACAAGAAACAAATTTTTACCTGGGATGAAAGAAAAGTTTGTTGCACTTATCACTGAGCAAAAAGCTTTTACTGAATCTTTCTTAGCCCTAGCTGGTAAAAATGTAAAAAGTTACTATGTAAAAACTATGCAAGACCCTGTGATTCAAGATGTAGAAAAGATCCGTGATATTGCCCTCAAAGCCAATACAGTAGGTGGATTTGGTATAAGTGCTCAACACTGGTTTGATGAGATAACACAAAAAATCAACCTTCTTAAAAAAGTGGATGATCACTTAAGTGAAAACCTTACAGTGATGGCTTTACAAAAATATGAAGATGAAAGCTATGCACTTCTTATATACTCCATCATTATGTTTATAGTGATTCTTTTAACTGTTCTTGTATCTTACATCATCAGTAAAAACATCCGTAACTCTATAGAAAAGATAAGTTATGGAATAAAACAGTTCTTAGAGTTTTTAAATAGACACCATAATGTAATAGAAAACATTGATCTTGATGGTACAGATGAGATGGCTGTAGTTGCTAAGATGGTCAACGACAATACACAACAGATTAATGAAGGGATTGAGAACGATATGCTTTGTGTTGGTGAGGCTATCCTTGTTCTAAACAAAATGGCTCAAGGACACTATAAGTGTCGCGTTCAAGCAGAAGCATCCAATCCTCAAATCCAAACATTAGCAAATACTATTAACAAAATGTTAGATATTCAATCTAATATTATGCAAGATATTCTCAATGGTTTAAATAAGTACTCTAACTATAACTACCTTGATTCTATAGCTCTAAACGAGCATGTAGGAGGAGAAACAAAAGCACTTGTTGATGGTATTAACAAGCTAGGAGAAGCGATAGTCAATCTTCTTACAACAACCTATAAAAACTCTACAGAATTACAAGAACAATCAGAGGTTTTACAAAGTAAAATGGATGCATTAAGTATCTCAGCAACAGAACAGGCTTCCCAACTAGAGATCACTTCAGCATCAGTGATGCAGATTACTGAATCTATCGAAGATACTTCCGAAAAATCTCAGGAGGTTGTTTCACAATCAAATGACATCAAAAATGTTGTTCAGATTATTGCAGATATAGCCGATCAGACCAACCTTCTTGCACTCAATGCTGCGATTGAAGCAGCTCGTGCAGGGGAGCATGGAAGAGGGTTTGCCGTTGTTGCAGATGAAGTAAGACAACTCGCAGAGCGTACTCAAAAATCTCTCTCAGAGATCAATGCAAACATCAGTATGCTCTCACAATCTATCATAGATATTGAGTCAAGTATTACTGAACAAAATAAAAATGCAAACCAAATCAATGAAAGTATCACAGAGATTAAACTTAACACTCAAGAGAATGCTCAAACTGCTTCTCAAGTCAATGAGATAGCTTCAAGTGTTAGCACTATGTCAGCAACCGCACTCAAAGAGATAGAGAAAAATAAATTCTAAAGTGATTTAGAATTTTTCTCCCCCTCTTTTTTATACTTTTTAGCATAAAGATGTGACTCTACAGTGGCTTGTTGACTTAAAAAACCTCCAAACATAATCAATGCAACACCCTTGATATGCTCCACTTTTTCTTGTATATCATCAATGGTACCCTTGTAGACTTTCTCATCACTCCAAGTGGCACGCTCAACTACCCAACACGGAGTACTTTTAGCATATCCAAGCTCATAGGCACTCGTTTTTAATTTTTCTATCAAACGGATAGAGAGATAAAAAGCAAAAGAGGAGTTCTTGTTTGAAAGGAGTTGTTTTAAACTCTCAGGGTTTGGAGTTCGCCCCTCTACTCTAGAGATGATAAGTGTTTGTGAAACGCCAGGGATGGTATACTCTACTCCAACAGATGCAGCAGCACCAAAAGCAGCAGTAACACCTGGAATCACTTCAAAGTCAATCTCATTTTCTCTCAAAAACTCTACTTGTTTGGCAGTAGTGGAGAAAAGTGAACTATCACCAGTATGTAAACGCACAAAGTTTTTAGCATGATGCTCTTTTATAAAACTAAAGATATCTTCATAGCTCATATCTGCAGAGTTTTCTATAAGAGTAGCCTCTTTACACCAAGTAAGTAACTCTTTTGGCACTAATGAACCGGTGTAGAGTACTACATCCGCTTCTTGTAAGGCTTTCATCCCTTTGACTGTGATTAGCTCTGGATCACCCGGACCAGCTCCTACAAATTTTACCATTTTTACTCTCCTGCTTTTTCTTTTGCTTGTTGCTCTCGAAGCTTATCTTTTTTACTTTTTTTCTTCCCTTTTACAGGAGCGGGACCTTTTACTTTTTTTGGAGCATCTCCTGTAAGTTCAAATCCCTCTACTGACTCTCTTGGAAGTTTTATACCTGCTCGCTTTTCTATGATTTTAAAATGATCTTGTGTTGTATAATCTATAAATGAGATGGCAACACCCGACTTACCAGCTCTTGCTGTTCGCCCTATTCTATGAATATAGTCAGTTGGAGAACGCGGCAAATCATAGTTAACTATACAATCAATCTCCTCGATGTCCAATCCACGAGCAGCAATATCTGTTGCAAAAAGGATATTGACCTTTCTTTGTTTAAAGGCTTCAAGTGTGATATTTCTCATCTCTTGATCCAAATCACCATTAAAAGAGGCTGCTTCAAATCCATACTTTCTAAACTTTTTAGCGATGTTATCTGTAGCTCTTTTATTTGCCATAAAAACGAGTACAAGTTCCCAACTGTTCTCTTTTAAGAGATGTCTCAAAAGTGGGGCTCTTTGTATATCTTCTACAAGAATTACCCTTTGCTCAATCTTCTCTACAATGCTTGTCTCTTGGAGTTTAATCTCTTCTGGGTTATGCATCACTTTAGAGACTAACTCTAGCATCTTTTGGGGATAAGTTGCTGAGAAGAGAAAGTTATGTCTCTCCTTTGGCAGAGCATCTAAAACTAGGTCTAACTCCTCCATAAAATCAAGGTTTAACATCTTGTCTGCTTCATCTAAAACAAGGTATTTGAGATGACTTAAATTCATCTGTTTTTTCTTCAAGACATCTAAAAAACGCCCTGTCGTTGCCACTAAGATATCACATCCTTGTTGAATCTCAAAAAGTTGTTGCCCTATACCCTCTCCCCCAATAAGAGAAACCACTTGAGGTTTTTTAGAAAGATGTGCTCCAAACTCTTCAAAGAGTTCTGAGAGTTGCAAGGCTAACTCTCGTGTTGGAGTTAAAACTAAGATTTTTATCTTCCCTTTTTTTGCATTATCGCGTTCTTTATGCCACAACTCTAAAAGTGGCAAGATAAAACTTGCACTTTTCCCACTTCCAGTTTGGGCTTGAACCACTATCTCTTTTTTTTGTAGTATAAGGGGAATTACTTTTTCTTGTATCTTTGTTGCATCAGAGTAAGATTTTTCTTTCACTGCCTTTTGTATATGTTGAGAAAGTTCAAACTCATGAAACTGCATTGATGACACCTCTTAATTTTGGGCTATATTGGCGAGATTATATATCTAAAAAGATACATTGTCAACACCCCAATGAGCCTTCTTGTGTTATAATTATGTATGAAACAAATATTACTCTTAGAAGATGATGAAGTCCTCGCAGAATCGCTTATAGAACTTCTTGAAACAGAAGATTTTAACATCACTCATGTCAAAAATGGTGAAGAGGCACTTGATACTACATTTGAAAACAAATACAATCTTTTTTTGCTTGATGTCAATGTTCCCCACTTCAATGGATTTGAACTACTCAAAAGTTTAAGAGAGAGTGGAGATAAAACACCCGCTATCTTTCTTACTGCTCTTGGGGATGTCGCTTCTCTTGCTAAAGGTTTTGATGTGGGTGCTGATGACTACATCAAAAAACCTTTTGACTTTGATGAGCTTCTTATCCGCATCCATGCACTACTGAAAAAACAGTACAACTCGTATGCAGATGAAATTAAAGTGCAAGGTTTTTCTTTTGTGATAGAGAGTAATGAGCTCTACCACAAGGGGGAGTACATAGCACTCTCCCCTTCTGAGCTCAAACTTACACAGATATTTTTTAAAAACATAGATAAAACACTCTCTAAGGAGTACCTCTTAGATGAACTCTCTTATGAAAAAGAGATGAGTGATGGTTCTTTGCGGGTGCATATCAATAAACTCAGAAAGCTCTCTCTTCCTATCACTACTATAAAAGGAGTTGGTTATCGCCTTAGCTCATCATGAAAAAAGTGCTTTTTTAAAGTTTTTTCTTACCTATTTTATCAGTATTGCTCTGCTTATTTTAGTAGCAGGTTTTTTTTACTTTGAACAGATGAAACAACAGCTTATGAAAGGGGAGCACTTCTCCCTTATAGAGTATGCTCGTTATATCAAGATGGGGGAGGGACTAAAAAAATTCTCTAAAGATTTTCACCATACTTACACCGTAAGAGATAAACATATAAGTATCAGTAACTTTACAATTGAAGGGAACCAATTTACAAAGTACATCCCCACGAGATATTCTAACAAGTACCTACAAGTTTTTAAATCAAAAAAACCATATGAAAAAAAGCTCTCAGGGCTTAAAACAAAAATCATCCTTATCCAGACTCTGCTCCTTTTTATCTTTGCTCTCATTAGTTACTTACTTGCAAAAAGTGCTTTAAAACCTCTCAACAAAAGTATTGAAACCCTAGATAAATTTGCCAAAGATCTTATACACGATCTTAATACCCCAGTAACCGCAATGAAGCTCAATATGAAAATCATTGAAAAACAAAAAGATTTTCAAGAGAGTAAGGCCTTTATTAGACTGAGCAAAAGTGTTGAAAGTATCTCTGAACTTCATAGTAGTTTAACAACACTTTTAGAGGAAAAAACTTTTCAGATAACACAGCTCAATATCTGTGCTATTGTCCAAGATGTGATTGAGCTACATCAACCAAACTACCCTGACATCTCTTTTGAGATCCATTGTAGTGCCTTTGAGATGAAAGCTAATGAAAATGCCCTCAAACAGATCTTACATAACCTTATCTCCAATGCCTGTCGATACAATAAAAAAGATGGTTATGTAAAGATATATACAAAAGGAAAAACACTTATCATTGAAGATAGTGGTGTTGGTATCGCTGAGCCTCAAAAAATCTTTAACAGAGACTATAGTGGACAAAACAGCTCAGGATTAGGGCTCGATATCGTCAAGCGTCTCTGCGAAGCGATGAATATAAAAATAAGTGTCACATCAAGTAAAAAAGGAAGCTCTTTTAGTCTGGAGTTTTAGTCTTTTTCACAACTATCTGATGCATCACACGCTCTGGTTCTGGCATAAGAAGACTCATCTTATATGTAGTTAAACTCACACTCTTGATATCAAAGGCGATACCCGCTTTTTTCAGTGTATTTATTGCAGTTGTGAGATGCTGTAATGTTACAAAATTTGCCACCATGATGCCATCATCTGCAAGTCTTTCATAAAGGTAATCTAACTCACTTATCACCTTATCTCCACCCCCACCAACAAAGATACGCTCTGGAGTACTCTGCTCCTCTTTATAAAGCTCGCTCGCTTCACCCTCATAAAGTTTTGCATCTATAATTTTATGCTTTTTAAGAGAGTTTTTTATCATGCTAGAGCGTTTGAGGTTTTTCTCAAAAAGTATGCTTCGTAT
>Ga0256828_1002270_pt1 | contig 11534 bp, 12 predicted proteins | sample CV88metaG_FD_185993 | JGI IMG/M metagenome (GOLD analysis project Ga0256828, IMG submission 185993) | Hydrothermal vent microbial communities from East Pacific Rise, Pacific Ocean - CV88 | ecosystem: Environmental > Aquatic > Marine > Hydrothermal vents | place: Pacific Ocean: East Pacific Rise... | reverse complement strand
TCATTATAATCTCCATTTTCAATTTTGCTTATTATATCTTCTTGATGGTAAAAAGGGTATAATACACTTATGAATTATAAAACAATTGCACAAGAAACATTAAATATTGAAGCGCATACTTTACTAAGTGCCTCTAAAGAGATTCAAGAGGAATTTAATGAGGCTGTAGAGATTATTTTAAACTGCAAGGGTAAACTCATCATTAGTGGGGTTGGTAAAAGTGGACTCATTGGTGCCAAGATGGCGGCAACTTTTGCATCTACTGGTACACCGAGCTTTTTTCTCCATCCTACTGAAGCACTCCATGGTGATCTTGGAATGATTAGCAGTGATGATATTGTGTTGGCTATTAGCTACTCTGGTGAGAGTGAAGAGCTAAGCTCTATTTTGCCGCATATCAAGCGTTTTGAAGTTCCGCTTATTGGAATGACACGTGATGTTGGCTCTACACTGGGTACTTACAGTGATCTTGTGATTCCTGTAGTAGTTGAAAAAGAGGCTTGTCCTTTAAACATTGCTCCTACTAGCTCAACAACTTTGACACTTGCTCTGGGTGATGCACTTGCAGTCTGTTTGATGCGGGCACGGGATTTTCAAAAGTCTGATTTTGCCTCTTTTCATCCTGGTGGTGCTTTAGGTAAAAAACTTTTTGTCAAAGTAAAAAATCTGATGCGAAGTGAAAATCTACCGATCATCACAGAAGATGCAAAAGTAAAAGATGCCATCTTAACTATCAGTGAAGGGCGTTTGGGAACAGCACTTATTGTTGACAAGCAAAACAGACTTGTTGCACTTATGAGTGATGGCGATGTCCGTCGGGCATTGCTGAGTGAAAGTTTTTCACTTGAAGAGAGTGTTTTAAAGTATGCAACAAAAAATCCGCTCTCGATCGATGATGATGAGATGCTGGCTTCTGATGCACTTGTTTTAATAGAAGAAAAAAAGATACAACTTTTGGTTGTAACAGATAAAAATAAAAAGATAAAAGGGGTACTTCATATTCATACCCTGATAGAAAAAGGAATTTCATAAACAATGAGATTAAATAAATATATAGCACACTACTCAACTTACTCAAGAAGAGAAGCGGATCGTGCCATTCAAGATGGTTATGTCCGTGTAAATGGTGAGATAGAGATGAACCCTGCAACACAGGTTGAAGAGGGACGAGATATCGTCTACATTAGTGGCAAGCAGGTAAGTCCGCAAGAAAAATATACAGTAGTTGTTTACAATAAGCCTAAAGGGGAACTTGTAACAAAGTCTGATCCAAAAGGAAGACGTACAATTTATGATTCACTCCATAAAGATTTTCGTCACTTTATTCCGGTAGGTCGTTTAGATTATGCTTCTGAGGGACTTCTACTCTTAACAGATGCTTCACATGTTGCAACTGCTCTTATGGAATCAGATTTAGAGCGAATCTATAAGATAAAGATTAAAGGAGAAGTAACTCCTGATATGGAAGATGCTATGATGAACGGTATATTTCTTGAAGATGCAACTGCTGGAGCACACTCTCACTCAAAAATAAAATCAATGGAGTTTAAACCTTTTATTGGCTATAAAATTCAAAAAAATCAATCGAACTACTCGATCCTAAAAGTAGCACTCTCTGAGGGAAAAAATCGAGAGCTTCGTCGTTTTTTCGCTCACTTTGGTGCCGAAGTTGCCGATCTGAAACGTTTGAGTTTTGCAGAGATAGAGCTCAATAATCTTCCAACAGGTAAAACCCGTTATTTGACACGCAGTGAATATTCTGCTTTGCATAAATTTTTAAAAGAAGAGAAACGTAAAGTGAAAGAGAGAGCGTAAGCTTTGGATTTTACCTATCTTTTAAGACCCGAATCTTTTGATGATATGGTAGGGCAGGACCATTTAACTGCTTTGAATGCTCCTTTGCGGGTTTTATGTGAAAAAGATGCTTTGGGACATAGCTTTTTTTATGGACCTGCAGGTGTCGGTAAAACTTCATTGGCATATATTATAGCTTCTGTGATGGGTATACCTTTTTATTCACTCAATGCCACTTCTGTAAAAGTAGAAGAGTTAAGAAAAATTTTTAGAGAGCATGCAAATACTTTACAAAAACCGCTTATATTTATAGATGAGGTACATCGTCTTTCTAAAAATCAACAAGAGGTCTTGCTACCGGTAATGGAAAACAATTCTGTACTTGTAATCGGGGCATCGACTGAAAATCCTTTTTTCTCTCTTACTTCTGCTATTCGTTCACGTTCTATGCTTTTTGAACTAAAGAGTATATCTAACGATGCACTGCATGAACTGTTACAAAGGGCTATAAAAAAAGCAGATATTGAGATAGAAGCAGATGCAAGAGCGTATTTGATCACTTCAAGTGGGGGTGATGGGCGTGCGATGTTGAAACTTCTGGAATTTGCTTCAGGAGTTAACACAACAGTAACACTTGAATTGTTAAAATCTCTACGACCAAATGCTCTTCAGGCTGGCAGTAGTGAGTCTGGTGTGCATTATGACCTCTCTTCGGCGCTTATTAAGTCTATTCGCGGGAGTGATCCCGATGCTGCTATTTACTATTTGGCACGGCTTATAGAGGGTGGAGAGAGTGCTGATTTTATTGCACGTCGTCTGGTAATACTTGCAAGTGAAGATGTTGGTAATGCTAACCCACAGGCTTTGACTTTGACTACATCGGCACTTACAAGTGTTAAACAGATTGGATATCCAGAAGCTAGAATTATTTTGGCACAGGCTGTTGTCTATCTTTGTGCATCACCAAAATCAAATAGTGCATATAGTGCTATCAATGAAGCTTTGCGAGCGGTTAAAAATGGAGAGATCTTAGATATACCTCAAAATATAAGACAACAAAACGAAGGATATCTCTATCCGCATGATTTTGGTGGATATGTAGAACAGGATTATCTTTTAAAACCAATGCATTTTGTGGAGCTAAAAGAGATAGGGTATGAGAAAAAAATGAAAGATTGGCTAGAAGTATTGCATACATAAGCTAAAATACGATACTATAGTATATTATCAAAAAAAGGTCAGAATATGGATATTTCTACAAGTTCAAATGTTGTAAAAATTACGGGGAACATTAAATCTGTTAGTGATTATCAGAAAATAAAAGAGACAGTTGATTCTTTGACACAAACACATAAAAGTATCTTATTGGAGATTAAAGACTCTATTTCAATTACATCTTCATTAATAGGGTATTTTACAAAACTTGTCCAAAAAGAGGGGATTGATTTAACCATAAAAGTTGGTGATGAAAGTCTTCTGGAACTTTTTGATGATCTTAATCTGGTTTCTCTTTTCAGGGTAAAAAAGGTATAAACATGACAATTAAAAATAAACTCAAACTGATAACGGCAATAGTTGTTTCATTTGCATTCGTTATTATCGCTTTTACAATTAATGATGCATTGGAAAAAAGAGCAGTTATAGCACAGGCAAAAGAGTTAAATATTCTCTCTCAAAAGCTTTCATTATTGATCCATGAAACGCAAAAAGAGCGGGGTGCAAGTGCTGGTTTTCTTGGTTCAAAAGGAAAGAAATTTGCGCAAATAATGAAAAAGCAAAGAGTCCTTACAGATGGACGGTATGATGAACTCAAATCATATCTTGAAACCTTGGATCTTGACAACTATATGCAGAGTCTGCAAGAGAGCATTCATTCTGTCATAAACGGTATGAACAAAATCAAAAGTATTCGTTCAAAAATTGATACTTTTGCTATCCCTGTAAAAGATGAAGTTGCTTATTATTCCGGAGTAAACAGAGATATCTTGCATGTGGTTTCCCTAACAGCAAAACTTGCTGACACTCCTGAACTTATAAAAGCACTGAATGCTTATACAAACTTTTTGAAATCAAAAGAGAGAGCAGGGATTGAACGGGCTGTAATGAGTGCTACATTCTCATCTGACAAGTTTGGTTCGGGAATGTTTGCAAAATTTATTACTCTAATGGCAGAACAAAATGCATATTTGGATGCCTTTATGAGTATTGCACCTGATGAATCTATACGTATGTATAAACAGATTATGGATTCGCCTATTGTTGCAGAAGTGAATAAAATGCGTAAGATTGCAATTGCAAAAGCAAATGAAGGCAGATTTGGGGTTGATGGTGTTTACTGGTTTAAAACAATTACAAAGAAGATAAATCTTTTGAAAAAAGTTGATGACAATTTGGCAAAAGAGAATGACAAACTACTTGCTAAACTGGAGTCAGATTATAAAACAAGTACAATGATTACTCTGCTTGGTTATACCGTTTTTGCACTTGCAATATTTATTATTATCTTAATAATTGCACGTGGAGTAAACAACAGTGTTGAGAGCTCACTGAATAAAATTCAATGTGTATCAAGTGATTTGGATCTCTCCTGTAATGTTGTAGTGGAAGGAAATGATGAGATTTCACAAATTTCTCGAGCACTACATACCATGATTGTCTCATTTAAAGAGAGTGTTTATAATGCACAAGATGTTGCAACTGCTACAACAAGAGAAACAAATAAGCTTAATTCTGTTGTAGAGACACTTACAAAAAACAGTGAGATGGAAGAAGAAAAAATTACAGATGTCAACAGTCTTATTGCCGAGATTGGAGAAAAGCTGGATCTTGTGGAAGAATCAACAATAATTGTAACGGAAGATTTGGATTCTACGTTTAATGTATTAGACAGTTTTATTTTGAAACTGGAGTCTGTTGTAGCATCAATAGAAAATGGCAGTGAGCAACAGCAAGAACTTGTATCAAAAGTAGCTTCACTTACAGAACAGGCAAAAAATATTAAAGATGTTCTTGAAATTATCTCTGATATTGCGGATCAGACAAATCTTTTAGCGCTTAATGCCGCGATTGAGGCAGCACGTGCGGGTGAACATGGTCGTGGATTTGCTGTTGTTGCAGATGAGGTAAGAAAACTGGCTGAGCGTACTCAAAAATCACTCTCAGAAATTAGTGCAAATGTTAATCTCATTACTCAAAATGTAGTTGAGATATCTGAAGAGACTGATAAAACATCACAAAGTATGCATGAAATTGCAGACTCTGCACAAGAACTTATTGTCTCATCAAATGAAACAAAAGAGAATCTTGTAGTAACGAAAGATAAATCAACTGATGTTATGCATCAAAGTGTCTTTATTGCAACAAAAACAAAAACATTGATATCTACAATGGATGAGATCGTAACAGTAGCTTCACAAAATAGTGAACTACGTAATACAGTTGAAGAAGCTGTTGAGTCTTTAACAGAAGATGCTCAGAAACTTCAATCAGAATTGAGTAAATTTAAAATCTAATGTCAGAAAGAAGAAAGAATAGAAATAAAAGAATAGAAATATTAAAAAAGAATGAGGTTTATGCCTCGTATCAGGCAAATCTTGCATTTGAAAAAGAACTGAATATTTTAAGAAATGATTTTTATTATCAGATGATAGATGGTAAAAGCACTGCATTGGTCGATTTTCTTTATAAACCACTAGATACATTAAGTGGTGATGCTTATAGTGCAAGAAGAATTGATGAGAACAGGACTTTTTATCTACTTGTAGATGGTATGGGAAAAGGGGTTTCAGCCTCTTTTACTGCTGTTATTATGACTTCTTTTATAAACCATCTTATAGATAAGATGCTTGAACATAGTAGTTTTAGTATGGATATGCTTGTTCAAGAATCGATGAATTTCATTAAACCTATACTTTTAGAAGATGAAGTCTTAGCAATTGATTATATCTGCTTTGATAGTTATTTCTCTATTTTGGAATATGCAAAATTTGCAATGCCCCCATTTTTATTGCATTCTCGAGATGATGAAATTATTAAAATTAAATCAAATAATACACCATTAAGTAAATGGCAAAATAGTTATAGAGTTGATTCTTATAATGTAAAAAATATAGATAAATTTCTTTTTTACAGTGATGGGATAGTTGAAAATATAACACTTGACAATAAAACTCCTTACTCAAATTTTATAGAAGATGATTTTAAGTACTCTTTTACACGTGAAGAGTTTAAAGAAAAATTTTATGCACGCATAGCAGAACAAGAAGATGACTTAACTCTTATTTTTATCAATGCACTTAATATGGAAGAAGAGACTCTTATTGAAAAGAAAATTTTTCAAACTTCTCTTAAAGATGTTGAGTATGCGACTGAGTGGTATGAAAATTTATGGCAGAAAATGGGTGTAGAACTTAAAACAATGTATAAAGCGGGAGTTGTTTTTACAGAACTCTATATGAATGCTTATGAGCATGGAAATTTGAGGATTACATCGAAAGAGAAACATAGATATCTTGAAGAAGATATCTATTTTGAAAAATTACATGAATTAGAAAAAGAGTGCGAAAAAACGATCTCTGTAGAAGTTTATAAAATTAAAGAGTTCGAGAGTAAATATATTGTAACTAAAATCTGTGATGAAGGTTCTGGCTTTGATACGCAAATTTTAGCTCGAATTTTTAGAAATTCAAAAAAATTTAATGGAAGAGGTGTTTTTGTCTCACGTAAAAACTCGATGGGTATATATTACAACTCTAAAGGGAATTGTGTTCTTTTTTTAAATAAAATTTGATGAATTAATAGTTTGTTTAAGAATTTCATTCTATAATCTTCATTATGCAATTAATAAGGAAATAAAATGTCGGAAAAATCATTCGAAGTAGAGTCATTAGAGTATCATATAGCACAAGGTGAATTTGATACAAACGGAAAGACAGGAACGCTTTTAACAAAGCCATGTAATACAGAAAAAGAGCTTTCAATGGCATATAGTCCAGGGGTGGCTTATCCATGTCTTGAGATAGAAAAAGATATTGACAAAGCGTATGATTATACAAATAAAGGGAATCTTGTTGCTGTTGTAAGTGATGGTACTGCAGTTCTCGGTCTTGGTGATATTGGACATTTAGCGGGAAAACCTGTTATGGAAGGTAAAGGTGTACTTTTCAAGTCATTTGCAAATGTTGATGCTGTTGATATTGAGTTAAATACAAAAGATACAGAAGAAATTATCAAGATTGTTGCAGCTATGGCTGATAGTTTTGGTGGAGTCAATTTAGAAGATATTTCAGCTCCAAGATGTTTTGAGATCGAAAGACGTCTTAAAGAGATCTGTGATGTTCCTGTTTTTCATGACGATCAACACGGTACAGCGGTAATTACAACAGCGGGTCTTATCAATGTTTTAGAGATGAGTGGTAAAAATGCAGCAGATCTTAAAGTTGTTGTAATTGGTGCTGGTGCTTCTGGAATCGCATGTGCGAGTATGTACAAAGAACTAGGTGTTAAAAATATTACTATGCTTGATTCTAAAGGTGTTATTCACAGTGGTAGAGATGACTTAAATGAGTATAAAAAACTTTTTGCTTTTGATACTCCAGATAGAACATTAGAAGATGCTTGTAAAGGTGCAGATATGATTCTTGGTCTTTCGGGTCCTGATCTTATCTCTGTTGAGATGGTAAAAAGTATGTCAGATACAAGTCCGATTATTTTTGCTTGTGCAAATCCTAATCCAGAGATTAAGCCGCCACTTGCAAAAGAGGCTCGTCCAGACTTAATTATTGGGACTGGTAGAAGTGATTTCTCAAATCAGGTGAACAATGTTTTAGGTTTCCCTCAAATTTTCCGTGGAGCACTTGATGTAAGAGCTACAAAGATTACTGAAAATATGAAAATGGCAGCTTCTCGTGCACTTGCTTCACTTGCAAAAGAAGAAGTTCCAGATCATGTAAAAGCTGCACATGGACGTGGTGATGATATGACATTTGGTCCTGAATATATTATTCCATCACCATTTGACAGACGTGTTCTTGTCTATGTTGCTTCTGCTGTTGCACAAGCTGCTATTGAAGATGGTGTGGCGCGTGTAAAAGATTTTGATATGGATGCATATAGAACGAAACTTCAAAGATTAGCTGATCATTTAGATGGTAAAATCTAAGGTTTTTTAGATTTTCTTGGCCTCATTATAAAATTTTTTGAGGCCAAGTTTTGCTTTTGTGTCGAGCTTGTAAGAGATAAGTTCAAGATAACTGAGTATCTCTTTAGGTGTAACATTTGTTTTGTGTGATGCTTGATCTAAAAGATACATTGGAATTTTTTGCTTTTTCTTTAAAAACTCTCTCTCTACTTTTTTATAAAATTTTTTATCTTTATGGTAGCATAATAGTGCAAAAACAAAAGGAAGGTTATATTTCTCCTGCCAAAGTTTTGCTAGGTCTATGTAGTTACTATTCTCTAAAGCATAGCGAAGTGCTTTATCTCCAATGAGGATTTCTCCCTGTTGTTTTAATACTTTTGCCAAAATATTAGAAGATGCAGACTCTTTATCTGTTTTATTTTCTTTTGAGGGAATGATTAAAACACTACGTACTTCTTTTCTTGCAATAATGCCTAGATTTATATGATGCTGCTTTTTGGCTGCTATACTAGATATAAAGGCAGCATCGACACGTCTGTTTATAAAAGAGTGATTAATCTTTGCAGGAACATCTTTTTTATAGTTCATAATTGCTTTTGCCTGCGAAGAACGTGTAAAACGCTTCATAAAAAGATGAAAGGGAAGGAGGTTAAGGTATTCTATTTTTCCAAAAATCATGTGAAATTATATCGCACTTAACTTATCTTAGATATAATTGAGTTAATAAATATTAGAGGCATAAACAATTATGGTTAGAGTAGAATTTTTAGGACCGATACAAAAAGATGCGTTAGAAGTTGAGATCAGTAACTTAAATGAGCTTGCAGCAATCTTGCAAGAAGATAAAGAGCTTACAGAGTGGCTGCAAAACTCTGCTGTGGCAGTCAATGACACAATAGTAAACTCTTTGGATGTAGCACTTAAAGATGGTGACAAAATTTCACTGCTTCCTCCTGTGTGCGGAGGTTGATAGATGCTAAGCCTTTATGATGGAGCACTCGATGTGCCAAAAATCTTAAAAGAGTGGTATGAAGAGGAGGCACAAAGTAATTATGGTGCTTACATACCTTTTGTAGGAACAGTGCGAAGTGAAGATGGCATAGATGGGCTGAGTTTTGACATCTATGAGCCTATCTTAGAGTCTTGGTTTGACACGTGGCAGCAAAAAGCCAAGGAAAAAGGTGCGATTATCAAGATGGCACACTCTCGCGGGGATGTACTGCTGCATGAGTCTTCTTATATTTCAGCGGTCTTTTCACCAAAACGTCGTGTTGCCTTGGAGTTTATCGATGAGTTTGTAGAAGATTTTAAAGCAAGTGCACCGATCTGGAAGTATGATTTAAAAGATGGTCAGCGTATCTATGCAAAAGATCGCTCAACTGCCATTAAAGGGAGTGGAATTTTGGGAGCAAAACAATGAGTATAACAGGTGCAGATTTTATCTCATACGAGACAAGTCAAAATATGCTGGAGTTACTACAGGTAAATAACCATCGTTATGAGAGAGTACCTCTGAGTGACTCTTTAGGGCGAGTCTTGGCTGAAGATATTATCGCCGAGTATAATGATCCGCAGTTTGCTACAGCTTCAATGGACGGCTATGCTGTTCGTTATGAAGATCTGCAAAAGGGTGAGCTTGTAGTTCTTGGTGACAACCCTGCCGGACATGATGAGAAGAGAGTTTTGGGTGAGGGTGAGTCTATTAAGACCTTTACCGGTTCTATGATGCCAGAAGGAAGTGATACGCTTATTCAGATTGAAAATGTTACCTTTGAAGACGGCAAGATTATTATCAATGAGATGGTCGAGAAGGGTAACGCTGTCAGACCTGTGGGTGAGGGGTATAAAGCCGGAGAGATTCTTATAGAAAAAGGTACAAAGATTACCTTTGCTGAGATCGGTGTAATGGCAGGGCTGAACTGTGTTATGGTAAAAGTAGCCCTTCGTCCGCGTGTTGCAGTGATCGCAACGGGAAGTGAGATCTTAGATCTTGGTGAAAACTCAGATAATCCTGCACAGATACGAAGCTCAAACAACTACACCCTTGCTGCTCTTTTTGAGAGTGCAGGTGCAGAGGTGATTCAGCTTGGAACGGCACCGGATGATAAAGATGCGATTATGAAGACCTTTGAAAATGCACTTGAATCAGCAGACATAATGGTCAGTACCGGTGGGGTAAGTGTCGGTGATTATGATTTTGTAAAAGATATCATTCCGCGTTTGGGTGCTGAAGTTGTCTATAAAGGTGTGGGGATCAAGCCGGGTCGCCATATTTTAGTTGCACAACGTGGGCATAAGTTTATCTTGGCACTACCTGGTTTTGCCTACTCCTCAACTGTTACTGCCATTCTCTATGCACTGCCACTTATTGCGAAGATGCAAGGTAAAGCCAGAGTTTATAAAACAGTAGCAGCCAAACTTCAAGAAGATTTTAAAAAGCGTAGTAGATTTACAGAGTTTACAGCCTGTAATGTTGTTATAGAAGATGGTGAGTACTTTGTAAACTTTGAAGGTAAAAAGGTTGGATCTTCTGCAATTTTAGTCAATATGCTGCACAACTCAGGACTTATGATCGCCGGAGAAGAGGATAAATTTTTAGAAAAAGGTACCTATGTATCTGTAATACTATTGGATGAACTCTAATGAAAGCACTAATGATAAACCCAGAGACAAAAGAGATATCTGAGATAGATATAGAGATGAAGGCAAACAGTGTCTATACATTTTTCAGCTCAATTTTGATTGATGAGCTGGAGTCTATGAATGAGCATATAATCTACAGTGATGCCAATGCTCTCAGTGAGAAGAAAGAGCCTTACTTTGTAGGAGAACAGCTTATCTTAGGAAATGCTTTGATCCTTGGGCGTGTTGATTTTGACGATACGGATGTCAAGATCCCAAAAGAGGATCTTGTGGGACTTATTAGTTATGAAGTGAGTGATTTTTACAGAGATGTTTTAGATCTGCTTTCTACTACAGATATGAATATCTATCGTACTTTTGAGGTAGAAAAAAAGGATGAAAAGATTGCACTCAATACCGAATGGGTACTCTATACTTTTAATATTGCTGATGATCGTACAAAAGAGTACTTTATCAATGAACTGCAAAAAGTCTTAGATAGTGGTGAAAATGTAGAAGCTTATATTCAGAAGATGGCACAGCTTGCTATGAATGTAGCAGGCTAAGTTCGCCGAGTATTTTAGGATTTATCCTATAAAATACTTATGCCAAACTCTTGATCTAAAATTACAAGTAGCTGTTTTATCACGTATCTCTATTATATCATCTTTTCAACCTTTTATGAAAAGTAATTATTGATAATTCTTGATTGTAAAAAGCCATAGTTATAAAAAATAAAAGTTTTCTCTCTAAGCTTAATAAAAGTTTTACATTTGTTTTGCTACAATTCCAATCCGCTTTGCTGTTTTAACCATAAAGTAAGAGTATTTCTATCTTTATATATAATGTATAAAAGATAAAAGTATTGGCAAGCGAATAATTTTAGATTCTTTGCCTACAAACAGCAAAGACAAAGACTCATAAGGACTTACGATGAAAGTAAGAGCTTCAGTAAAGAAAATGTGTGATGACTGTAAAG
>Ga0256828_1002269_pt1 | contig 11537 bp, 8 predicted proteins | sample CV88metaG_FD_185993 | JGI IMG/M metagenome (GOLD analysis project Ga0256828, IMG submission 185993) | Hydrothermal vent microbial communities from East Pacific Rise, Pacific Ocean - CV88 | ecosystem: Environmental > Aquatic > Marine > Hydrothermal vents | place: Pacific Ocean: East Pacific Rise... | reverse complement strand
CAAAGCCAAAAAGATAGAAAATCTCGATAAAAACATATCCAAACTCATAGAAGATATACACATAACATACAGTGGCGATATGCACCAAGCCAAAGTAGATATGAACTCTTCAGATATCCAAGCTCATGTAGTCTCTACAGATATGAAACACTTTGATACTAGAGTATATACCGATACTATAGCGTTGGCAGATGTAGTCAAATTGCCTCCAAAACTACAAAAAGCCAAAGCCAAAGTAGATATAAGCGTACCTATAGATATCAACGATACATCTCACATCAAAGCCAAAGCACACATAGTATCAAACCTAGTAGATATAGATAGTATCATCAGATATGCCAAAGATATCAAAGTGGTATCTACTCTAAAACTGCCACAAGACTCACTACTCTATGAGATAGATAAAAACCTCAAACTTCAAGCAATTTTTCCTATGAGTGTGGATGCCAAAGTATCTGAAAGTAGCAAAGATGTAACTCTCAAAGCCAAAGCTCTTGATGCCAAAGTAGCTCTCAAAGGACAAACTATAAACGGTATTGTCAACCTAGCATCACTTCAAACATATATCAAAGGCTCTTTGGATGGAGAGATAAACATAGATACCAAAGTATCTTCGATAAAAGAGTTGAAAAACAAGCTTCAAGATATCTATACGCTTGGCAGTATGCCAAATGTAGATGGTGATTTGAGTGCAAATATCAACATAGACAAAAACAAAAACATCAAACTAAACTTAGCATCATCTAGCATAACGATAAAAGATAAGAAAAAAACCACTCGTATAGATGATATCAAAGTTCAACTAGCCAAAAAAGATAATGATATATTACTAAATAGTTATCAGGTTACTTATGATGATCTAAAAGTGTTTGCAACCAAACCTTCCAAGATAAGAGTTGAAAACAGTAGCGTGGTACTCGCTCCTTTATGGGTCAATGACAAACTATCACTAAGTGGTAACTACGATACGCTAAAAGCCCAAGGAGAGATCAAAGCTATAGCCAAGATGCTTCACATATCTCATAAACTTGCTACTTTGGATAGCGATATAGATATCACAACCTCTATAGATAAAGAGGAGATAAATGTCGATGGAGATATAGTGCTAGAAGGTGGTGAGATACACTATGATATCAACCAAAAAAGTTTTGCTAGTGATGATGATATAGTTATAGTACAAAACCTCAAAAAGAAAAAAGAGGCACAACAACAAGACCATCTTAATATAAACTTAAATATATCATCAAAAAAGCCACTGGTACTTAAACAAAAGGATATCAATATAAAAGCAAATGTTGATTTGATGATCAACAAACAAGCTGGTAGTGATCCTCTGGTTTTAGGAAATGTAGAGTTACAACAAGGTGGAGTTTATATCTTTGAGGATAAAAAGTTTGTACTAGATAAGAGTTATGTGTACTTTACTGGTGAAGCATCTAAACCATATCTTGATATCACAGTAAAATATAAAGCTATAAATTATCTCATCAAGATTATGATAAGTGGTACACCAAATATACCTGTGATATCATTCTCTTCTCAACCATCACTTACCAAAGAGCAGATACTATCAGTCATACTCTTTGACTCAGTAGAAGGTGCAGGGAACAACAGTGGAGAAGATATGATGCGTATGATGGGTGGAGCGATGGCAAAGTCAGCACTATCTAGTATGGGTGTCAAGCTAGACCACTTAGTCATAGGAGAGGGCAACAGTATAGAAGTAGGTAAAAAGATAGGAGAGAAAACTACTGTGATATACATCAATGGTGAAGTACCTACTATCAAAGTCAAGTATGAACATACACAGCACCTAGAGAGTGTCATAGGTGCTAGTGAAAAGTCACAGTCATATGATATAGTTTATAAAAATGACTATGAGAAAGCTAGTGATATAGTGTTTGTAAAGTGATTATAATCTATCTTTAAACTCATGATAGTCAAATGACTTGACGATATCTATATCACCATTTTTTCTTTTGATAGCTATAGATGGTAGTTTGATACCGTTAAAAGTAGTAGCTTTGACCATCGTATAGTGTATTTGGTCTTCAAATATAACTTTATCTCCTACTTTAAGAGGTGTATCAAAACTATAATCTCCCATAATGTCACCAGCTAAACAGCTATTGCCTGTAAGTCTGTATGTGTGAGGTTTTACTCCTGCTTCACTAGCACCAAAAACATCTGCACGATAAGGCATGATGATGGTATCAGGCATATGAGCTTCAGCTGAAGTATCTAGTATAGCTATATCTATACCATTGTGTATGATGTCTAGTACAGAAGTGACCAAGACACCTGTTTGCCACCCTACAGCTTCACCTGGTTCTAAATATATATCTACACTATATTTATCTTTAAATGTTTTGATGATGGATATGAGTTTTTCTACATCATAACCACTTTTGGTTATGTGGTGTCCTCCTCCGAAATTTATCCACTTCATCTGAGGTATATACTCTTTGAACTTTTCTTCAAAGTGATACAATACACTTTCTAACTCGTCAGCTCCTTGTTCACAAAGTGCATGAAAATGTAAACCATCTATACCAGATAATATAGATGTATCAAAGTTTTTTATAGTAGTTCCGAGCCTTGAGTATAAACCACAAGGGTTGTATATCTCTTTGGGCGATTGAGAAAACTCTGGATTAACTCTAAGCCCTAATGAGATATCAGGATTTAACTCTTTTGCTTTTTTGGCATATTTGTGAAACTGAGAAGGAGAGTTAAATACTAAGTGGTTTGATATAGTTGCTATCTGTACCAAGTCTTCATCTTTAAAAGCAGGAGAGTATGTATGAACTTCTTTTTTAAACTCTTCTTTAGCTAGTATCGCTTCATGTAATCCACTAGCACAGCAACCATCAAGATATTGAGATACTAAATCAAAACTTTGATATAGAGCATATCCTTTTAGTGCGAGAAGTATTTTTGCACCACTTTTATCTTTGATATATTTTAGTAATTTTAAGTTTGATTCTAGTTTATTCTCTTCAAGTAACCAGTAAGGAGTTGTCAAATTTGTTATATTTTTGTTATACATAGTTATAATTATAGCAATTTTTATCAAAAAGTTTAGATATCATAAAGCATTAAGTGTTATAATCATCATATAGGATTTAATCTATATTTGGAGTTACATAATGAATTTAAGAGAAAATGATAAGATATTGGGCAATGTTAGATTTTCTGGTGATGATATATCACTAGCTGCTGCAATGCTAGAAAATATCTCAACAACGATGGAGATAATATATTATCTCATGGGAAGAGGTGAAGAGAGAGCATTTGTTATTATGTTGTTGTCTGCAAAATGCGATGAGATAACTCAGATGCTATCCAATGAGAAAAGAGATACTGATATCTTGTTTGAACTTGATAAGCAAAAAGGTTTATATACCATAATATGCCAAGATACAAAAGTAGATGGTGGATATCGTTTTGCTGAGAGGATTATGAAAAACCTTATAGCAAATGATGCCCAAGATATATATCTAACAGAATTAGAAGTAAGAACTACTAGGTATGATATAAAATATATCATTTTTAAACTTCTTGAGATGCATATCAAATCAAAACTAAATAAAAAAGAAAAAGAGATTGTGTTTAGTAGCTTACATTAAGCGATATAAAAGAAAAACTAAAGTAAAATCGCGTCCAAACTAATACTTGCTATAGACAAGTAATATTATGAAGGAAAATTGATATGAAAAGAACATACCAACCACACAACACACCTAGAAAAAGAACTCATGGTTTTAGAACTAGAATGAAAACTAAAAACGGTAGAAAAGTTATATCTGCAAGAAGAGCTAAAGGTAGAAAAAGACTAGCTGTCTAATCTATCCAAGGTTGATATTATCAGTCAGATAAAACACTTCACTCGTATAAAAAACAGTAAAGACTTCAATACTGTTTATAAAAGTGCCACAAAAAGTTGGCACACCCCTTACTTTGTACTTTTTTTTAAACAAGATAATGATTTTAATGTAGGATTTGTTGCTAGTAAAAAGATAGGCAACGCTGTAGCAAGAAATAGAGCTAAAAGACTACTAAGAGCAAACTTCATAGAGATATGTGATGATTTGGATAGAGGCTCTTATATATTTGTTGCAAAAAAAGCTATTTTGGATGCAGAGTTTACCAAAATACACAAGACATTTAAGTATGCTGTGAAAAAAGTATCAACATTAAAATAGATTTAACACATTTAAGACTATACTAACACATTTAAATTACTACAAAATTATTACAGAGGTATTACATTGGAACAACAAGATTTAAACAAGCGACTTATAATGGCATTTGTATTGTCATTTTTGGTATTTGTAGGTTATAGTTATATGTTTGGTACTCAACCAAATCAACAAACAACACAGAGTACTAAAGCACCACAGACAGAGGTTTCTCCACAAACACCAAAACTGCAAACTACACAGCAAACTGATAATACTCAAGTACAACCAATAAAACAAGAAAAAAGTTCTAAAACATTGGTTACTTTAACATCAAGTATCTATAAGATATCTATAGATGAATTAGGTAGGATATCTAAGTATGAGCTTTTAGAAGATAAGTATAAAACAAAAGATGGTAAAGATTTACAAATCATAGGTGAAAACAAAACTAAACCTTTAGAAGTTAGATTTAGTGATACAGCTATCAATGAAGAGGCATTTAAAACACCATATAGTTATGATGGAGATAGTTCTTTGGATGTTTCAAACCAACCTAAAACTATAATATTGACTCAAAAGTTATCATCTGTTACAGTTACTAAAAAAATCACTATAAACCCAAATGGATCATATGATATCGATGTAACAACAAGTAAGCCTGTGGCGTATTTTATAACACCTGGACACAGACCTATGGCTGATAGCTCAAGATATCTTTTGGTTAGAGGTGCATTGGTTAAGACTAAAGATGGTGTTATCAAAACTATAGAAGATGGTGATGCTAAAGGTGATGAAGTATTTGTAGGTGCCAAGATAGCTTCAGCATTTGATAGATATGTAGCTACTATGTTTTATAACTTTAAAGATGGTATGGATGTATCTGTACTAAAAGTTGAAAATGATAATCCTTTGCTTTTTGTACAAGGTAAGCCAAATCTACATTTGGGTGGTTATATAGGACCAAAAGAGCATAATGTTTTAGCTTCTATCAACCCTGAATTGACTGATGCTATAGAGTTTGGATGGTTCACATTCCTTTCTAAACCGTTTTTCCATATACTATTGGCGATACATAATGCTATAGGTAACTGGGGATGGGCTATCATACTCTTTACGCTACTTGTCAAATTGGTACTTTTCCCTCTATCATACAAAGGTATGATGTCTATGCAAAAGTTAAAAGATTTAGCTCCTCAGATGAAAGATCTTAAAACAAAATACAAAGATGATCCAGCTAAGATGAATATGAAAATGATGGAGATGTATAAGAAACATGGTGTAAACCCTATGGGTGGATGTCTGCCTATGCTTCTTCAAATTCCTGTATTTTTTGCACTTTATCGTGTACTTTTAAATGCAGATGAACTTCAAGGTGCTACTTGGATAAGTGGATGGATAGACAACTTAGCTGTTGCAGATCCTTACTATATATTGCCTATTTTGATGGGTGCATCTATGTGGTTCCAGCAAAAAATCACACCAAATAATTTTACAGATCCTATGCAAGAGAAGATATTTAAATGGTTCCCTGTAGGTATGGCATTGATGTTTATCATTATGCCATTCCCTTCAGGACTTGTATTGTACTGGGTTGTAAACAATTTATTTACAATTGGGCAACAATATGTTATAAATAAATCATATGCTAAATATAAAGAGGCAGCAAAACTAAAAAAGTAAAAGGATAGTATAATGAAAAAGGTTGAAGCAGATACGCTAGAAGAGGCGTATCAAAAAGCTGCGACACTACTTGACTGTTCTATCACAGAACTTCAATATGAAGTTCTACAGTATCCATCTCGTGGGATACTGGGACTTCTAAAGAAAAAGGCTATTATCGTAGCAACTTGCAAGGAAGTAGTCAATACTCCTACAACTCCATCTGTGGAAAAACATGAAGATATATCTATAGAAGAAGAGGTGGCTGTAGAGATAGTTGATACTATAACAGAAGAGACTACAACGCATATAGTTGATAAAAAAGAGCCAAAAGAGTCTTATGAAGTTAAAAATGATACGGTATTGGATAACTTTTTTTCATCAGACCATCAAGAAGATATCAACAAAGAGTTGTCCGTATTGGTCGAAACAGAATTGAAAAAACTGATGGAACACTCTTGTTTTGATATTGATGTTGTAGAGGTTGATGTTGTTGATAATATAGCTTATATATTTATAGATGGAGAAGATGCTGCTCTTTTGATAGGTAAAGAAGGGTATAGATATAATGCTTTGTCATATATGTTGTTTAATTGGCTTAACTCTAAGTATGATTTGTATATCAAACTAGAAATAGCAGAGTTTATCTCTACTCAAAGAGAGATGATCAAAAACTATATAAAGCCTGTGATAGAACAAGCTTATAATGAAGGTAGAGCAAAAACTAGATTTTTGGATGGGATATTGGTGCAACTAGCTCTGGAAGAGTTACGAGAAGAATTTCCTGATAAATATGTAGCTATCAAAACAGCAAAAAATGGTAAAAGATTTGTTGTTATAAATGAATTTAACTCAAAACCAAATGCATAATACTATAACAGCTATAGCAACAGCTAGTGGAGTATCATCTATCTCCATCATTAGAGTTAGTGGAGATGGAGCATACTCTATAGCTCAGAAGATTACAAAACTAACTACACTAAAACCCCGTTATGCACACTTAAGCTCTGTATATAATAAAAATGATGAACTTATAGATCAAGCCATAGTGATATATTTCAAAGCACCTTATAGTTTTACTGGTGAAGATATAGTAGAATTTCAGTGTCATGGGGGAGTTATCGTAGCTCAAGAGATACTTGATAGTGTACTCTCTTGTGGAGCAAGACTTGCCAAACCTGGTGAGTTTAGTAAAAGAGCATTTTTAAACGGAAAGATAGATTTAACAGAGGCTGAAGCTATAAGTAAACTTATAGAAGCTAAAAGTAGTGATGCTGCCAAGATACTTGCCAAACAGTTAAAAGGTGAGCTTAAAGAGTTTGTAGATAGTAGCAGAGATGCTTTGTTAAAGGCTATGGCTTACTCTGAAGTGATGATAGATTATGCTGAAGAAGATATACCTAATGATGTGCTTGAAAATATATCAAAACAGCTAGATGCTCTTATCGCTCAGATAACAAATCTAGTAGATGCAAGTCATAGACGAAGAGGGCTTATAGAAGGATTTAAAGTAGCTATCATAGGTAAACCAAATGTAGGAAAAAGTTCACTTTTAAATGCTCTGTTATCGTATGACAGAGCAATAGTTAGTGATATAGCAGGTACTACTAGAGATACTATCGAAGAACAGATTCGTATAGGTTCTCATATCATAAGGCTTGTAGATACAGCAGGTATAAGAGATTCGGATGATACTATCGAAAAGATTGGTATCCAAAAGTCTATTGAATCTTTAGAAGAGTCTGATATCATCATAGCACTTTTTGATGTTTCAAGAGAGTTTGACAGTGAAGATGAAAATATCTTACAAATGTTACAACAAACAACAGACAAATATATCATCACAGCATTAAATAAGTGTGATTTGCCAAAAGTTATGGATATATCACCTCTAAAAGATTATAATCCTATAGAAGTGAGTGCAAAACGAGGTTTTAAAGAACTTACTAAGAATCTGGAAGCTATACTAGACAGTATAGGTGAGGGTGATGAGATGATGTTGATATCTACTCGGCAGATAGAAGCAGTCAATAGAGCAAAAGAAGCACTTCTATTGGCAAAAGAACCATTGATTAATGAAGAGTTAGAGTTTTTTTCATATCATATCCAAGATGCTTTACATGCACTCTCTTCTATCTCCAAACCTTATAATAATGAAGAGATTTTAGATAAAATGTTTGGTGAATTTTGTTTAGGAAAATAGATGGATTTTAACAATAGTGATATAGAGATATATGCTATCATTGTATTGGCACTGTTTTTATGGTGGTTTATTCGTAATACTATCAAGTTTTATCATGGTGAGAAGAGAAGAGTTAAAAATCTGCATAGATTTGCCAAAGATGGTGAAGTTGAATCTCAAGTAGAACTAGGTAAACATTACCAAACAGGTAAAGTTGTCAAGAAAAGTTGTCAAAGAGCAGCATATTGGTACCATAGAGCATCCCTAAACGGAGACGAAGAGGCTAAAGGGTATTTAGAAAAATTTAGAGAAAAAAAGGGTAAGAAAAAATGTTAAAAATAGTTCATATCATTATAATGACTTTATTGGTTTTTGTAACAATAGGTTGTGTCCCTAGAGAGGTACCAGTACCTTCAAATCATAATGGTAACTTTATAGATAACAGCAGTAGTAACTCTTGGGCAGAAGAGACAAATGCCGATGAAGAAGAAAATATAGATATATCAGATATAGATGAAGAGATTACACAAAGTGATATGCAAACTTTGCAACAAAGTAGTAGTGAAGTACAAAGAATCCCATTTCCATCAAAAGAGTATGCTAGATTGTCAAAAGTAGGTAAAGGTACTATAAAAGGTAAGATTTATCTATTGGATTTGTATGGAGAAAGAGTTTATGGTACAAATACAAGATTATATCTTAATCCTATCACTAGCTACTCCAATCAATGGTATCGTGAGAGCTATATAAAAGGTCAAAAGATGAGTGAACCAGACTCTAGGCTTTTTAATTATTTAAGATTTACGGCTAGTGATAGTAATGGTAATTTTGCATTTTATGGTGTACCAAGTGGAAGTTATTATCTTATAGGTGTAGTAAAATGTGCTCAAGAGTGTGGATATGATACTTTAAAAAGTATAAGAGTAGCTACGAAAGTAAAAGTACAAGGTAATCAAATAGTAGAACAAGATTTATATAGACAAATTACTCAATAAATGATACTTAAATGGGAAAGAAAAAAAACAAATATCAAATAAAACTTAACAATAAAATCAGAAACTATTTTGGTGGATTACCTTTTGAAGAGGGGATAGTAACTCTTGATGAGGAGAAGCTTATAGAACTTGTGATGTTGCTTGAACTGAAGTTAGATTCACATAGTAAAGAAGATATGATAAAAGCTTTAAGAAGAGTGTGGTCTCAAGATGGGATTAAAACTCGTGAGATTATAGTAACATATCTGACTCAACCATATAAAACATTTAGTAAAAGTGTATCAGTAAAGCCTATGGATAAGGTAGAGAAGATATTGGATATACTTGATGATATAGAGCATACCAAAGATGAAGAAGAGATGATACTTCGCTCTTTTATGGATACGAAGATATCTAAAATAACACCGCAAAAAGTAGTAAATAAACTTACCTACCTAAGACATAAACAAAAAGTTTCTATGCTAGAAGATAAACTAAATGTAGAATTTGATTCTATCAATCAAATGTTGTTTTATGAAAAGTTTAATTTTCATCTAAAAAAGTATGATTTTACAAAATTACTTTTGTGTGTAACCTCTTCTATAGATTTTGAACAACTTTTTAAACTAAGTGATGATGATATACTTCACAAGTTACAAGCTATCAAAGATGAGTATATATCAACCAAACAACAATATATAGATAGTTTTACCTCAAAATTGATAGAAAAAGAGCATAGATATCTAAGTGATGAGCAGATATTTCAGTCTCTTAAAAGTATGCCTCCTGATGTAGATGTCGAGTCTGCTCCGTTGGATTTTGAAACAGTAGAAAAGATACTACATGCTATAAATCCTAAATACTATTTGATAGAGACGCAAGAACATTTTATAGTGCAAAAGAGTAAAGTATATGTGCTTTTTGGTGAAGATTTGGAGTATGATTTATCTATATCTTATGATAAGCATTTTGTATATCATACTATTTGGATGCAAGAAGATTTACCTATAGCTGAAGATTTTGCTGCATCTAGTAGTACACAAAAGAAACATTTTGAAACATCTATAGATGATTTGATAAATGAAATGAAAGATATGAGTTCTAAGCTTGAGCTTGATATAAGTGTATATCATAAGTATATATTGCAGTTTATAAAACCTCATATAGTATCTTCAAGAACATTGAAACTAAAAGATAAAATCAAAAGACGCATACTGTTTCACTTTGGAGACTATATACAGCCTTTACTCGAAAAACAAAAAAGAGAAGAGTTATTGGCTAAAAGTATTCGTGACTTTAAACAACTATTCCCTTTGGCTAGAAGTTTAAAACGAAAAATAATCTTTCATGTAGGACCTACCAATTCTGGAAAAACATACCAAGCACTTCAAGAGTTAAAAGATGCTACTACAGGTTACTATCTAGCACCACTTAGACTACTTGCTCTTGAAGGGTATGAAAATCTAAAATCTTCAGGGATTCATGCTTCACTTATCACAGGTGAAGAGGAGATTATAGATGAAGAATCTACGCATATAAGCTCTACTATAGAGATGATGAATGCATCAGTAGATGTAGATGTATGTGTGATAGATGAGATACAGATGATAAGCGATAGAGACAGAGGATGGGCATGGGCAAATGCACTTATAGGTGCACCAGCCAAGAGAGTGATTTTAACAGGTTCTTTGGATGTATTGAATGCAGTAGAAGAACTTTGTGAATACTTAGAAGAGGATTTGGAAGTAGTACATTTTGAAAGAAAAAATCCATTGGAAGTTCTGCACTATCCTATACCTCTCACTCAGATAGAACCAGCTACTGCTATAGTGGCATTTTCCAGAAGAGATGTTCTATCTATAAAGCAACAACTAGCATCAAAATACCGTGTATCTGTAGTATATGGAAACCTCTCTCCTGAAGTTAGGCGAGAAGAAGCTAGGAGATTTAGAGAGGGTGAGAGTGATGTACTTGTAGCTACAGATGCTATAGCTATGGGATTAAACTTACCTATCAAAACCATACTTTTTGCCAAAGATAACAAATTTGATGGACTTAGAAGAAGAGAGTTGTTACCTACTGAAGTATTGCAAATATCGGGTAGAGCAGGTAGATATGGTATAGAAGAGAAAGGTTTTGTAGGTGCTTTGGAGAGTACAACATTACACAATATAGAGAGGATATTTCATACACCTTTACCAAATATAAAGCTACCTGTTTCTATCATGGCAAGTTTGGAACATGTACTTCTTATAGGAGAGATACTTGAAACAAATCATATAAGTACGATACTCACTTTTTTTGCTGACAATATGGAGTTTGATGGACCTTTTGTTGCTGCCAATATAGAGAGTATGCTTGAGATTGCTTCTATAGTAGATGAGTATGATTTGGATTTAAAAACCAGATATTATTTAAGTTGTGCACCTGCTAGTATATCTTCACCATATATAGAGTCTGTATTTCACAGATATATCAGACAGATAGAAGCTGGTAACAAAGTGCTTTATATACCACCTAGAGATTTACCAAAATTTG
>Ga0256828_1002268_pt1 | contig 11537 bp, 8 predicted proteins | sample CV88metaG_FD_185993 | JGI IMG/M metagenome (GOLD analysis project Ga0256828, IMG submission 185993) | Hydrothermal vent microbial communities from East Pacific Rise, Pacific Ocean - CV88 | ecosystem: Environmental > Aquatic > Marine > Hydrothermal vents | place: Pacific Ocean: East Pacific Rise... | reverse complement strand
GCAGTTATGGGTTACAAACAGTCACTTGGTAGTGACGGTGCGACAAGCTCATATGAAGATTTTGAAAAAGCTGATACGATCTTTTTGGTCGGTGCAAATATCGCAGATAATCATCCTATTTTGACACTGCACATCAATAAAAATCCTAAGAAAAAAGTGATAGTGATCGATCCTCGTGCATCAAAGACTTCACAAATGGCAGATATCTATGTTCCTATAAAACCACGAACGGATCTCGCTCTGTACAATGGTCTTGCCTATATCATACTTGAGCAGGGATGGGAAAATGAAGGCTACATCAAAGCCAAAACGAACGGTTATAAAGAGCTGAGAAAACATCTGCAGGACTATCCGCCGCAAGAGGTTGCAAACATCACAGGTATCGATGTAAAAACACTCTATGAACTTGCTCGTGAATTTGTCTCAAATGATAAGGTCATTACTGGCTGGACGATGGGAGTCAACCAATCATTTATGGGTACAGATACTGTAAGTGCCATTATTAACCTGCATCTTTTAACAGGGCATATCGGACGTGAGGGAACAGGACCTTTTAGTATTACGGGACAGTGTAATGCAATGGGTACACGTGAGACAGGTTTCACATCATCTTTACCGGGATATAGAAACTTCGGAGATGAGGCAGCACTCAAAGAGTATGCAAAGATCGTGAATGTCCCCGAGGAGATCATTCCTCGTGAGCGTGGTTATAAATATGCTGAGATCATCGATGCCATAGACCGTGGAGAGATAAAAGCACTCTGGATAACGGCTACAAATCCGCTTGTGAGCTTTGTAAATCAAGATAAACTCCGTAAAACACTGGCGAAACTTGACCTGCTGGTCGTGCAAGATGCCTTTTTGGGTGACACGGCACAGATCGCTGATGTTATCTTTGCAGCGGCGACCTGGGGTGAAAAAGAGGGTACCTATACGAACTCTGAGAGACGTTGTAACAAAGCGAACAAAGCAGTAGAACCACTTGGTGATACAAAAGGTGACTTTGACATAATCCTAGAGTTTTCAAAATATTTTGAAGGTGTCAATGAGATGCTCTTTAATGGCTGGAGTGAACCTCGTGATGCGTTTGAAGAGTGGAGAAAGGTAAGTAAAGGGCAGTTGTGTGATTACTCTGGAATTACCTATGAACTGCTTGAAGAACATGGTGGGATCCAATGGCCGTGTAATGAACAGTTTCCACTTGGTAGCAAGCGTCTCTATACAGAAGATATACCATTTAGAACAGCTGATAAAAAAGCAAATCTTTTATGTTTAGAGTGGCATCCAATGGCAGAGCCTGTCAGTCCTGCGTTTCCTGTGATACTCAATACTGGTCGTACAGTTGAGCAGTGGCATACACGTACGAAAACAAGAAGCATAGATATCTTGGATAATCTTGCACCTGAAGCATGGGTGGACATCAGTCCAAATGATGCCAAAAAACTGAAAGTCAAATCTGGTGATAGAATGAGCCTAAGCTCACCTCGTGGTCGTGTGGATGATGTTGTGGTTCGTGTGACGGGTAGTGTAAGACCTGGAACCGTGTTTGTTCCGTTTCACTTTAATGAACAGCTTGTCAATACTCTTACTAATGAGAGCTTTTGTCCAAAATCTGGTGAACCAAACTTTAAACAGACGGCTATTCAGCTTCATTCAGAGGCAGTTCCTGATGGTTTAACTTTGCAAGAGCAGGAAGTAAGTGGAGCAATTGCACATCATAAAGTTGTTTATGAGGGTGTGAGTGTTAAAATAGCTGAGAGAGAGGCCGTTGCCCAATCATAAAAAGCGTATTTAACATTTGGGACCATTCCTCTCTAAAAACTTAGAAGGAATAAAAAATGGGAACATACCAACGCGTTCATACAAGAAAACCTCAAGGTATTGAAAATAAAAGAGCCTTTTTAATAGGCTCAGGTATCGCCTCTATGGCAGCAGCACACTACCTCATACGTGATGGACATATGCAAGGCAGTCAAATCACCATTATGGAGCAAGACGGCATCAGTGGTGGAGCTATGGATGGGGCAGGTAATCCTGATGATGGCTTTGTCGCTCGTGGCGGCAGAGAAATGGAAGAGCATTATGAGTGTCTTTGGGATCTCTATGGGGATATTCCCTCCATTGAAGAGGCAGGTAGAACCGTTCTTGATGAGTTCAAAGAGTTAAATGACATCGATCCTAACTATTCCAATGTTCGTGTGATCTTCAATCGTGGAGAGAAGCAGCGAAACAGAGAACTTGGACTACATGAAAAAAATACACAAGAGCTGATAAAACTGCTTCTTACCAAAGAAGAAGATCTGGGAACAATGAGCGTTGCCGAGTACTTTGATGCCTCTTTTTTTGAGACAGATATGTGGCTCTATTGGCGTAGTATGTTCGCTTTTGAAACATGGCACAGTCTTGTTGAGATGAAGCGTTATATGCACCGTTTTATCCATCTTATGCCAGGTATGAGCACTATGCGCGGTCTTGTTTTTACCAAGTACAACCAGTACGATTCACTCATCCTACCGCTTAAAAAGCATCTTGAATCCAAAGGTGTGAAATTTCTTTTCAACACTACTGTAAATGATCTCGATATTGATGTTCTTGGAGAGAAAAAAGTTGTAAAAGCTATCCACATCACACAAAACGGCAGAGATGAAAGCATAGAGACCTCTGAAGATGATCTCGTCTTCTTTACAAACGGATCAATGACAGAAAACTCCTCTTTGGGTTCTATGGATGAGCCTCCTGTTCTTAACAGAGGCGAAGCTGCTGTTTGGAATCTATGGAAGAAGGTCGCTAAAAAAGATGCTGCGTTTGGTCGTCCTGAGGTATTTTGCAGTGACATAGATAAAACCAAATGGGAATCTTTTACAATTACGGCAAAAGGTAAGAAGTTTCGTAAACTGATGGAACATTTTGCAGAGAGAGAATTTTTGCCGCATAGAAAAGGAACGGGTGGGATCATTACCATCAAAGACTCCTCTTGGCTTATGAGTGTTACTGCAAACAGACAGCCGCAGTTTAAGAACCAGCCTGAAGATGTCATAGTCGCATGGGCATATGCACTTTTCCCAGATAAGAAGGGCGATTTTATTAAAAAGCCTATGAGTGAATGTAGCGGTGAAGAGTTGTTTAAAGAGCTACTTTATCATATGGGTATCGAAGAGGATGATATGCAGGCGTACATAGATGAAGTGATAGTCATACCTGCGATGATGCCTTACATCACGAGTCAGTTTATGCCACGTGTCCAAGGAGACAGACCAGATGTTGTACCAAAAGGAAGTGTAAATCTTGCCTTTTTAGGGCAATTTGCAGAGATAGAAGGGGATTGTGTATTTACTGTTGAGTATTCAGTACGTTCAGCTATGATGGCGGTATATACTCTTTTAAAACTAGATAAACAGCCACCTGAGATCTATCCAAGCCAGTATGACATTCGTGCATTGGCAGCGGCATCAAAAACAATGAAAAGCGATGATGAGGGAATTCTCAAAAAGGCTATTGAGACTATTGTCAAGAAAAAGCTCGAACACACTACACTCGAGGACTTGCTTTAGGTTATAAGCTTTTTTAATTTGAGAAGAGACTCATTTTTTATTTCATTGAAAAGTAAGTTGATGCTATCTTTTTCGCTAAGATATACTGTTTCATCATTTAAGGGTTCTTCTTTTGATTCTATAAAAGTGTAGAGTTCTTTTACACTTTTTATATTGCTTGTTTTAAAGGTGATATCTAACATCTCTTCTACTGTTAGAACTTCACCGTTTAAAATAGCTATAAAATCAAAGAGATCTCTTGATTTGTTTCTTTGTAACAGCGCAACTAATTTTAGTTTACATATAGACTTTAAATCTAATATTTTTATTTTTGAATCTTTATATGTCGTAAAAGTTGCTGTTTGAAGTATCTCTTTTTGTATAGGTCTATTTGCTCGAAAAAACTCTAGTTTTACATTGTCAATGATAAACTTTAACATATACTCATCTGGAAATAGACCTGCCATTCTTAGAGCTGTGATATTTTCATCTTGAATTTTTACAGCTCCCAATGAAGTTATCATTGGTACTATGGTTTTGTAATTAAGTGCTTTTGCACAGATGATATCTATATCTTCTGAAATTCTATGATTCATATAATAAGATAGAGCCGTACCCCCTACAAAAAAGAGTTCATCCTCAAAAAGAGCAGATTCTTTAATCTTCTCAAGAGCTTTTATTACATTAGCAGTCATTAATAATTTCTATTAGTTGTCTGTATAGTTCATTCTTATTATAAGAACCTGCTAGAGGTATATCCATACCATTAGTGGAGATATATCCTTTAGTATACATCTTTTTATATTTGTCATTAAGTACTGATTTGACCATTGTTTTACCGTATTTTATACAGAGTGTTTTTACATCATCATAATTCATTGACGAGAGATAGTTTGAAATAATAGAGTAGACTTTTTGGCTACTTGTTTGGTTTGTTTGCCAAAATAGATTGTGACTATAATCTGATGGATTGAATTTAACTATATCATTTACATCTACTACATTGATCTTTTCTTTGGCTTCTTGATACTCAGTAGACTCAAGTAATTGATAGAGTCTTGACCTGTTTTTTTTCCAGTCTCGTAATGTTCTATCAGGTATATCCAATAATTTACTCATCTGTTGTTGTGTCATAATAGTTCTCATCTTCAATTATTTTTTATATTATAGGCGAATACCGCCTATTTGTCAATTCTCTCTTTAAAGATTAAATCAATATAGATATAATATCTGTATTAAAGTCAGTATCTCTTTTGAAAAGATCGATACTCTTGTTAAGCCCTAAAATAGGAATAAAATAGATGAAAATTCGCGTTTACTATGAAGATACAGATACGGGAGGGGTGGTTTATCACTCCAATTATCTTAACTTTTGTGAAAGAGCACGTTCGGAGGCTTTTTTTGCCAAAGGGTTAAATCCTGTCCTTGAAGGTGGACATTTTGTAGCCAGAAAAGTCAATGCTGATTTTTTCAAAAGTGCAAGATTGGGAGATCTTCTTAGCATCCAAACGCAGCTCATAGAGATGAAAGCAGCCTCTTTTACATTGAAACAGAGTATCTTTAAAGATGATGAGAAGATATTTGAACTTGAGATTCTTTTGGTCTATCTCACTTTTGATGGTCGAGTGCAGAGGTTAAGTAAGGAGATAAAAGAGATGATCTTGTCTCTTTTTGATGAGTAGGGAGAAAAAATATGAAGAGCATCGATAAAAATGTCATCTATCTTGGATGGGTGAGTTTTTTTACAGATATGTCTTCAAATATGATTACAACGCTACTGCCTATTTTTATTATTTATGTACTCAATGAGGGTGTTGATAAGCTTGGTGTTATTATCGCTATCTCTACTTTTGTATCTTATGCGTTTCGAATCCTCTTTGGCTACTTGAGCGACAAGTATCAGATCGTGAAGCCCTTTGTTGTGACGGGCTATTTTATCTCTGCCATCTCCAAACCACTTCTTGCTTTTTCGAACAGTTTTATGAGCGTTGCACTTTTACGTGGTGTCGAGCGCATGGGTAAAGCCATAAGAAGTGCCTCAAAAGATGCGCTGATAAGTAACTATGTAAAGAACAAGGCACACGGTAAGACATTTGGTTTTCATAAGATGATGGATATCGCAGGAGAACTCAGTGGCGCATTTATCATATTTTTGGTTTTTATGTTTATTGCCAAAGATGAGCACTCTATTCGGATGATATTTGAGTTCACGATCATTCCCGGGCTTATAGCGACTTTCATAGCGCTCTTCTTTGTCAAAGATGCACCGAAAAAAAAACAAAAAGAGCAGAGCGTTGTCAACAAAGATGACTATAGGCTCTTTCCTATTTTACTTATCTATTTTCTGTTTCTCTTTTTTATTATGAGCGATCAGTTCTTTATCTTAAAGGCTAGAGCAGATGGGTACTCTTTGTCGACCATACCGCTTTTTGTAATGTCATTGACCGCCATACAGGCACTTTCAAGTTACTACAGTGGATACCTTAGCGATAAGATAGGAGTTATTCGTACTTTGTTGATCTCTTTTGTGTTTGGAATACTATCGGTCTTATTGATGGAGATAAACCTTTGGGCTGCGTTTATATCTTTGGGGCTATTTACTATCTTTAGTCTAAACGCAGTACGAAGTTATATATCAGCATATGCACACTCAAAAGGATTTGTATTTGGTGTGTTTTATGGTGGTGTTGCCATTTTTAGTGCTTTAGGTGCTTTGAGCATAGGTTTTGTCTGGAAAGTATATGGCTTTGAGGGTGCTATGCTCTTTAGCGAAGCAGGGATGAGTGTGATGTTTCTCGCACTCCTGCTAAAAAGAGCTTAAAGCTTCGAAAATTTAGAGAGTCCTGGACGAATGAGCTCTATATTGTACTGTATCTGATTATCTTCCATCGGAATTTTATACTCTCTTTGTGCGCCAGTGATCGCTTGGTAAAAGTAGTCAATACCGATAGTAGTGGAGTAGTTGATCCAGTCATAAACAATATCGTTGTGAAGTAGAGAGTTCGCTTCTATAAGAACATTGTTCGCCTCTGTAATAGAGTTTGCGATTATCATATCTTTTCGGTCAATATACTGTGTCATTGAGAGGATAAGCGGATCATAGTTTATCTGTGTTGAGAGGATATTTGTCTTATTTGTATCATAGAGTGTCAGTTGGGACATTATCATCCCTGTTTTAATGACAGGTGTATTTATAAAAAATGAACCATCGACTATATCTTCATTGTCTTTGAGGTATCTCTCGAGGTTCGTTGTTCTTCTTGAGATCGTATAAGAGATAACACGCTTCTCTTCACTTAAGTTCTCATCGTCGGTCGGTACTACTTCATCTGCATTCTCTTGCATATCATAGACACTGATTTCATCTTCATATGACATAGTTTCATTGATGTCTATCGTTGGGTGTAAGAACTCTTCTTTTTGGTATCTTGCCAGCTCTTTTCCTGTACTTGAGTTGTCAGAAAAGATTACAAGAGGTGAGACTGCTTCTTTTAACAGTAGTTTACTCTGTTTTTTGTAGTTGATACCACCAAAATAGAGATATGGTGAAGTGGAGTTAACATCGTTTTTATTGATGGTTGGAAAGTAGACGCTGATGTTCGGATCAAGTGCAATGACATTTTCAACACCTTTTTTTGTAAAAGGAGCTATGACATACTCAAAGCCATCTGCTTTTATTTTATTAAACGCAGCCTGTATATCTCCGATGTTCTCGCTCTCTATCTTGTAGCTTTTAAGCTTGAAAGAGTCACTTTTTGTTAGCAGGTAAGAAAAGGCTGCGTTTGTTGTGGATGATGCATACTTTCCTATCTTCTTATATGGTAAGAGCATAGCAATATTCAACCCGCCATTGCTGTTGAAAGTTCCTAAATTAAAGATAGAGACGTTCATCTTTCTGATATCATCGAGTTCTTTGTTTGAGAGTTTGTGATTTGCATGTGCCAAGAATGAAAATATCATTCCTTTGTCAAGATATTCTTGAAGACAAACATCATCACACTCATAAGGGTCAAGGTTCTCAATGTATGTCTTAGGCAGTGGAATCTTAGAGATCATAAAGCTTTGCGCAAATATGACAACAGGAATTAGTAAAAGTAGTAGTTTCATTTGTAAGTGCTCTTTAAATAGTATTCTTTTTAATAGAAAGCTAATTATAGCCATCTTGAACTTATAGTATATATTTATTTGATTACATTTTAAGATAATATTTTCTTTTTCTTGTGAACTGCTCAAGAAATAATTTAATTATAAAGGTATAATTTAACAAATAACATATTTAGGTGTAGAAGATGCCATATAAACATGACTATGATAAGATCTTAACACGATTAACAGTAATACTCTCAAAGTTAAATGACGGAGAAGCGTTATCAGTGAAAGCTTTGGCTGCTGAGTTTAATACAAGTGAAAGAACTGTACAACGTGATTTTAATGAACGTTTAGCTTCTTTTCCCATATATCAAGAGAATAAAAAATGGAAAATGCAAGATGGGTTTAGAATAGAAAAAACCAAGTCTTTGGAAGATGAGATTGTACTTGATATTATTGAAAAAATCACAGAGGGAATTGGTGGTACATTTGCACTCAAGTCACATAAACTGCTTTCTAAAATCAAAAATGAAGATTTTAATCCAATCTATACGAAGCTAAATATCGAAGATATAAGTGATAAGTTTAGTGAAGTGCAGGTGTTGGAAAGTGCTATTAAAAGTAGACGAGAGGTAGAGTGTTCATACTATGATGAAAAAAAGGGAATCTATGAAACAACTCTGCAACCATTGAAAATAGCAAATTATGAAGGGTTTTGGTATCTTATTGCGCTTCAAAATGGCATATTGAAAAAATATTATTTAAAAAACATTTCACAGATAAAACAGACACAAATCGAATTTCAATCGGATGCTGAGTTGGAAGAGCTGTTGGAAAATTCTATTTCGGTATGGTTTCAAAAAGATGTAGAGCCTTATGATGTGAAAATATATGCAGATCAAGTCGCAACAAAGTATTTCAGCAGACGTCCTCTTCCTAAACAAAGGATAGAAACAGTCTCACAAAACGGAACAATGGAGTTTAGGATAAAAATTACACATGAAATGGAGATACTTCCCATTATCAAATACTGGCTGCCACATATGCGGGTTATAGAACCAGAATGGATACAAGAACTCATAGATGATGATTTGAGAAGTTATTTAGAGATAAACCAGACATAAAGATGTCAAGACTCAATTTTATAATTCTTCTATAACATCAGAGGAGTTTGAAATGAGAAGACGAAGTAATAAAAGAGCACTGGAAGATTTCGATAAAACACAATTCGTAGACAGTGAACTTGTAGATAAAGTTTCATTATGGGCATTACGTATTATTTTTGATCTTGGTGGGGCAAGAGAGTTTATAGATAAGCATAATTGTTTTCATAATGATGATCTTGCTTGTTTTCTTGAAGTAGGTAAGTATGTTGATGCAGATAGAGATGATTTTAAACGCAGTGAAATTATTTCTATTCTTAAAGGCAACTATCGTAAACTACAAAATAGAAAAAGATTTACAAACTCAAAAATTCTTACGAAAAATATTCAACAAATCTCAAAGCTTATGGAACTCAACACTATTGAAGAAGCTATCTTGGAGTTTGTCGTTCTTATAAATCAATATGAAGTATTAGAAACTGCTGCTGACCTGCTTGGCAATAATTTAAACACAACACAAGCAAAAAAAGCCTTAGCCGCTATTTTGGATATTTCACTACAAGATGTAAACAGTGCATTTAAATCAAACTCAAAATTTAACAAATCTTCTATTGTGAACATAGACAAGAACGATACACAGAGTTTAGATAGAAAGATTCGTATCATTAATGACAGTTTTGCAGATGATATGTTAAACCTTGATGAAGATGTATCTGTAATGATTAGAAATGCTGTAAGACCTTGTGCAAAAAGCTCTTTAAAAATCAAAGATTATAAGCATATCAGTAAAGATCTTGATATCGTGCTTCCATATCTTAAAAATGCAACAGCACAAAAGAGAAAAGGTGTAAATATCCTTCTTTATGGACTTCCCGGTACAGGAAAAACAGAACTGGCAAAAACAATCTCACAATCTTTAAAAACTAAACTCTTTGAGATAAGCTATGCAGATGAAGATGATGAATCCATAGATGGATGGCAAAGACTCAGAGCATTTAAAATAGCACAATCACTACTCTCTAATGAGAAAACTCTCTTGATGTATGATGAAGCAGAAGATATCTTTGACAGCAGTGAAAGCCTGTTCGCTCCAAAAAGACAAGATAACAAAGCATGGCTCAACAGAATACTTGAGACAAATACAATCCCGACAATCTGGATAACAAATAACATTGGCAGTATAGACAATGCGATGGTGAGAAGATTTGATTTTAGTATAGAGGTACCGATACCAAATAAATCTAAACGTGCTGAGATTATAAAAAACTATTCGAATGATCTGCTGGATGAGCAAAGCATAAAAGTACTTGCAGAAAATGAAAATATCGCCCCCGCTCTTATCACTCGTGCCACGAAAGTAGTGAGCAGCATAGATACAGATGATAAATCAAAAGCATTCAGACAAGTGCTGAATAACACGCTAAAAGCTCAGGGGTATACAGAGATAAAAGAAAAAATAGTGACTTTGCTGCCAAATGTATATGATCCCAAGTTTGTAAATACAACTACTGATCTAGAGGCATTAACACAAGGCATAAAAGAGCATCAAAACGCAAGACTTTGTCTATATGGTGCTGCTGGAACCGGTAAAAGTGCATTTGGCAGATATATCGCTGAAACCTTGAATAAACCATTGTTACTCAAAAAAGGCAGTGACCTGATAAGTATGTGGGTTGGTGGAACTGAAAAAAATATTGCAAAAGCATTTGAAGAGGCTCGTGAAGAGAAAGCTGTACTTGTGTTTGATGAGGTAGATAGTTTTTTGGCAGATAGAAGACAGGCGCAACAGAGTTGGGAAGTGACACAGGTAAATGAAATGCTTGTACAGATGGAGAACTTTGATGGTATCTTCATAGCGACTACAAACCTGATGGATAATCTCGATCGTGCGAGTCTAAGAAGGTTTGATCTGAAGTTGGAGTTTGGCTTTTTAAAAGCTAAACAGGCATGGGAAATGTTCCTCTCTTACGCAAAAGAGTTAGATTTATCTCCTGATGACTCTTTTAAAAGTAGCATAGAGAGTCTCAAATACCTAACACCCGGAGACTTCGCAGCTGTTACAAGACAGAGCAGGTTTAACCCTCTACAGAGTTTGGAGGATTTTGTAGAGAGACTTGAGGCTGAAGTGGCAGTTAAAAATATTGTAAACAGTAATGTTATGGGGTTTTTAAATGTTTAAAAAAATAGTTCAAATCGACCTTACAAATGTTGAGAGATATTGTATGAACCAAGAGCTTTTAAATGGGTGTGAGGTGATTATTGTAAAAATTGATTTTACTTTAGATAAAAATCTAAAGAACTATCTACTACTTTCAAAGATAGCAAAACAAAAAGAGATACTTCCTCTGTTTGTCCTCTTAAATTCTACAAAAGATAGCAAAGAGAAGCTAAAAGTGCTCAAAAATGAGAGCTATTTTGAAGTTGATAGTGATGCTACGTTTCAAACCTTGTATGAGGAGATAGCAGGTGCAGTAACAGCTAGAGGCGAGGATGATATTTCTCTTGATACTGCAGACTTAAAAACAGTATTTGTACACAAAGGTTTGGCATTTTTTGGCAGTGCTCAAGAGTGTGGTAGTGATGCTTCTCTTGTAGCTCTAGAGAAGGCAATAAAGAGTGTAAAAATTAAAAACAACTCACTCAATAATATGCAGGGCGTTTTAGTTTACTTTAGCATTCATCCTGACTATGAAGTAATGAAACTAGCTGAGGCAATGGAGATGTTTTATGAACATACACATTATGACGCAGAGATAATCTGGGGAACTACAACAGATAACACTCTAACTAAAGAGTATGTAAAAGTAGTAGTGCT
>Ga0256828_1002267_pt1 | contig 11539 bp, 10 predicted proteins | sample CV88metaG_FD_185993 | JGI IMG/M metagenome (GOLD analysis project Ga0256828, IMG submission 185993) | Hydrothermal vent microbial communities from East Pacific Rise, Pacific Ocean - CV88 | ecosystem: Environmental > Aquatic > Marine > Hydrothermal vents | place: Pacific Ocean: East Pacific Rise... | reverse complement strand
ATGTGACATCTATATGGGTGAAGTGGATATTGCAAAAGAGCATCCTAATGTTGTCCGTATGAAGATCCTCGGAGCCAAGGTGATCCCTGCTACCCATGGTCTTAAAACACTAAAAGAGGCAGTAGACTCAGCCTTTGATGCCTATGTTGGTGACTCTGAAAACTCACTTTATGCTATTGGTTCAGTCGTTGGACCACATCCTTTTCCTAAGATGGTGCGTGACTTTCAGAGTATTGTAGGTAGAGAGGCGAGAGAACAGTTTATGGAGATGAGTGATGGTCAACTCCCTGATCATGCAGTAGCCTGTATCGGTGGTGGTTCCAATGCTATGGGTCTCTTCTCGGGTTTTATGGATGACCCTGTTAAACTTCATGGTGTCGAACCCTTAGGTGTGGGTACCAAGTTAGGGCAACATGCAGCGTCACTTACTTATGGTGAAGAGGGGATCATGCATGGCTTTAACTCTATCATGCTGAAAGATGAGAAGGGAGAACCTGCCCCTGTTTACTCTGTTGGTTCGGGTATTGATTATCCATCTGTAGGACCAGAACATGCACACCTTCGTGATATTGGACGAACGATTGTGGGCACTTGTAATGATGAAGATGCGATCGATGCTTTTTATAAACTCTCACAACTTGAGGGGATCATCCCTGCGCTTGAATCAGCGCATGCGGTTGCTTATGCAATGAAGTTGGCAAAAGAAAATCCTAAAGATTCTATTTTAGTCAATCTAAGTGGACGTGGCGATAAAGATATAGACTTTGTTGTCGACAAGTATCCGATTCCAACTTTATAGCTTTTTACTTAGGGTCATAATTCGGCCCTGACTTCTTTCTTTAACTACAAAAACTGCACTAATCTTGATATCAATTTCTATATAAATTTTTACAAAATACAATAATGTAAAAGTATATACCTGATTAAACAAGTCAGGATAGTTGACTTTAAGTTTCAGTCGTTATATTATGCTCATATAACTATTAGATATTATTATCTAGTAAAGGAAATATCATGGCACAATCTTGCCCCTTAGCCTTTCGACAGATCGATGGAAATATCGCCCGTTTAAATGCACTTTCAGTTTTTTTACTTTTGGTTCTGTTTGTTGCGACATCACAGCCTATCATACTTGCTTTTTTAGGAACTGATTTTATGATACGTCTGTATGGGAACAAAAAATTCAGTCCTATTTTTCAACTCTCAAAGATACTTAAAAAACTGCTTAATATCTCATCCGAGATGGTAGATGCTGGTGCAAAACGCTTGGCTGCACATTTTGGACTCTTTTTTGTTGCGCTCTCGCTAGCTGCAGCGCTTTCAGGAATAACAACATTAATGTATGTTGCTGTTGGAATCTTTCTGTTTTGTCTCTCTTTAGAGTTGTTATTTGCTTACTGTATAGGATGTAAAATATACTTTTTCTACCGTAAATTTATTCCTGAGCGTCTCTAATGGCTGGTATCTCAACCCGAGGAATCTATGGTTTAGCCGCTATGCATGTACTTTCGCATGCACCACGTAACCGTGCGATGCAGATCAAGGAGATCGCAGCGATGACACAAGTCTCGCATTCTTATTTAGAACAGTTGCTTTCTGCATTGCGTAAAGGCGGGCTTGTAACAAGTATTCGTGGGGCAAATGGTGGTTATAAACTTGCTAATGCTGCGCATGAGATCACAGTGTTAGAGATTATTGAAGTCTTAGAAGGGGCGCTTTGTAAGATCGAAGGTAATGTAGGAGCAAGTGTCATCTTAGAATACTTTTGGGCCGATATACACGAAAAAGTCAAAGGTCTGTTTATGTTGAAACTTTCAGAACTCGATCAAGCCTTTCAGCCTTATCACTACGATATATAAACATAAGTTCATTAATCACACGATTATGTGCTCAATTCAATTTCCATTTAGTTTTCTTATAGTAACTTATAACAACTAAGTATGAAAGTAATCTCATGAACGGTTCAGAACCATTTCTTCTCTCTCTCGCAATCTTTTTATTGGTTGTTCTTATCTTTTATTCTCTCTATTTACATTTTCATGCAAAAAGTTCTAAGTCTGCTGAGTCTCAGTCTCAGTCACTTAAAAACATGTTAGATGAATATGCTAAAAAAGTACAAGAAGATGAGGGTGGTATTGATGAGAAGTTTGATCTAAGTGGTTTGGTTATTCCTACTAAGACATTGGACAAGTATGATAACACTAGAGCAGTTGAAGAGATGGGCTTGACCCAAGAAGAGGCGGATAACTTTGTATTAGAATTAGTCAAGGCATTAGAATCCGAAATACCTCGGATAGAAGAGTCGATCTTAAATGCAGACATGAAGAAACTTGAGGAAATCGTACATACGATTACTGGGTCTTCTTCAACATTAGGTTCAGGCGGTGTCTCTTCTGCTCTTATTAGTTTTTATACAGCGGTGCAACATCGTGATTCATTGCAAGAACTTTATGTCCATCTTCAAAATGTCAAGTACTATTTGGCTGAGTTAAAAAAACAGACACAAATTAATTAATAGTACTTTTGGAATCTCCTCTTCGCTTTATGAGAGAAAGTGCTCAAAGAGCTTCTTCTCTAGAGTAAAAACCAATATTTTAAATAAACCTAAATATTAAAAGTGTAGAATGTATCATAAAATATTTTTATGATTAGAAGACGATATACCATCTTCTACTTTATAAAGGATGCGTGTGGCTAAGAGAAGACAAAAAGATGGTGATGATGCACTGTTTGAACAATACGATTTTGATGAACTAAAAGATGAACTAAACATAACCGCCTTAGCGAAGATGCAAGCACGTGAGAACAAACCGTTAAGCGATTCTGAGCATCTTGATGTTAATGAGCAAAAGATCATGACTTTTTTTACGGATAGACTATCGGCTGTGAAGCAAGAGATCTATAAAAAAGTTGCTTCCTATGACCACATGGCAATGCGTGTTAGTGATATTACGACAATCTTAGCAGAAGCAAAGTATGCGAGTGAAGAGTTCATCCAAAACATTACGACTTTTCAAGAGAGCGCAAAGCAACGTATCAAAGAGATCAAACACGAGTATAGCGTTCGTAAAATAGATATTGATAAGTTTAAAGCAAAAAACGGCATTGTACGTGAAGCGTCTTATCCTCATTCCAAAATACTTTATATCGGAATCATCATGGTGATTTTGTTAAGTGAGACTTCTTTAAATGCTTACTTCTTCGCTAAAGGAAATGAACTCGGCCTTGTTGGTGGAGCTGCCCAAGCACTGATAATCTCTCTGATTAACATTGTCTCTGCCTTTTTCTTAGGCGGTTATCTTGTTAAAAAGTTAAACCTTCTTAAAAAATCACCACTGTTGAAGTATGGTGTGGTCTTTTCATTGATCAGTGCGGCAATTGTGATCATTTTCTTTAACCTTCTTGTGGGACATTTACGGGTACAACTCGGTATTGATCCTGATACTGCTTATGTTGAAGCCATCAAAACTTTTTTAGCAAATCCATTTGGTCTAAATGAATTTGATTCTATCATCTTAGTCCTAGTGGGTCTACTCTCATTTTTAATCGCTTTTACTGACTTTTATAAGATGGATGACGAGTATCCAGGTTATGGGGCACTTGATCGTAAGTATCAAGATGCTTTAATTGACTTTAATGAGCTTAAAGAGGAACTTCTTGAAGAGATAGAAGGGAGTTCAAAATCGATTTTGAACAAGCTGGAAACGCAGCAGATGACCTCAAAGGTCATTATGCAAGAGCTTATGGAAGTACCTATCTTTAGACAAAAACTACAAGATCATTATAAAGAGTATTATCACTATTTAAATAATACTCTTAATGCGATGTTAGGGCTTTATCGTGAGATCAACAATGATAACCGTACGGATGATGCACCTGCATATTTTAGAGATCGTATAGAGTTAGATGATGATCATGATATTGTGATTGTAGATAAGCAGTTCAAAAGTGAGTTGCAAGAGTATCAAAAGGCAGTACTTGAGCTTCCACATATTATTGGTGAACAGAAATTAAAGATCAATGCAACATTAAAAAGTGTGATTGCTGAGCTTGGTAGTGAGTCAGATATGGACCTTAATAATGGGTAGACGTTCTAAAAAGCAAAAGAGCGATAAACTTGGTTACATCCTAATTGCAGTCGTTGTGCTGATCATTGGTTCTATCGGTGTCTTTATTGCGATGAACCGTGGTGTAGAAGTCGATAAATCAACGATGTGTCGTTTAGATGGTGACTTTGATCGTCAGATCATCGTGTTGGATATGACAGATAATTATAATGCTATTCAAGTCCAACAGATCAAACATATTATCGAAGATATTGTTGACCATCTTGCTGTAAGTGAACAGTTGCAACTCTTCTTTATAGACAGTACATTGCCGAGTGAGATGAAACCTGCTCTATCATTATGTAATCCTGGTGATGGTGCTGGAAAAAGTGAGATATACTCTAACCCTAAGCTCTTTAAAAAGCGTTGGGAAAAACGTTTTCATGCACCACTAAGTGCGAAGATGAAAGCGTTAAGTGGCAAGTATACCAGTACATCTTCTCCTATTATAGAGACCATACAAGCGGTCAATAATATTGCTATTCCATATGTAAGAGAAGAGGGACATCGTTATAAGATCACTATTATCTCTGATATGATACAAAACTCAGATGCACTTTCATTTTTTAAGACAAGGATCTCTTCATTAGCACACTTTGTAGACTCTCCTGAGTATGTTAAAACACGTACTGATCTTGATGGTGTTGATCTTGATATTATTGTAGTGAGACGTGATAAATATGAAGCATTACAATCAAGAGACTATATTGATTTTTGGGTGGAACTATTTAGCAGCATGAATGCAAATGTTGAACATATTAAAGCAACAGACGGATAAACATGAAAAAAAGAAGTATGAACAGTGGTTTTTTAGCACAGTTGCAGATAAAATATCTTTTCTTGATCGCATTAGTATTGGGTGTGATCTTTATTGTCATAGGCGGATTTGATAATAAACCCTATCTCTCTGTTATCTTGACAGTCATAACGATGATATCGTATTTTCTCATTGGTCAAAAGATCGTTGAGAGAGAACTACTGACAAATGAACAGTTTGCCGACAGTAACTACTATCTGGGTTTTCTTTTTACATTGGTGTCTCTAGCTAGTTCCCTTTATATTCTCTCGAGTGGCGATATGAAAGGTGGTCTGCTTACTAGCCTGATCGGTCAGTTCGGTATTTCGATTTCGACCACGATCGTGGGACTTTCTTTACGTATCTATCTTTTGAGCTTTTCTCCTAATATTGGCTCTAATATAGAAAGTTTCAACCTTATGATCATGGAAAAGCTTCAGATGCTTAATGATCATATTGGACATAGTATTGATCAGACAAAGACATTCTCAAATGTCATTGATGACAAGGTCGAACTTTTTATTGATAAGACATTAAAGTCGGTTGAGTCATATAATGAGCGTTTAGTTGAGAGCCTTGATCAGCACTCATTAAACAATATTTTTGAGAAGATCTATACTGATATGGATCTTATCCATAAAAATCAAGAAGAACGTGTTGCTGAGATATACAAAGATATGTCCGAATATCATCTCAACTATGAGAAACAAAATCAAGCTTCAGCAAAAGCCTTTCAACAGACGATTCAAGAGAGTGAAAAATGGATCAAAGAGTTTAATGAGACAATGGGTGCATCGGCTGGAAGTATTGCAAATTCTAACAGTGAGATGCGTAAAGTCATCCACAACTTTGATGACTTTGTCCGTGGTTTACCAAAAGTGTTTGCTGAGATGAACGCACTGTTTGAACAAAACACTAAGACACTAACCGATGATCTCGAGGCAAAGAACCGTCAACTTATTGAGACCTTCATCGAACAGAAAGATCGTCAAAACAAGATCTTACTAGAGCGTGTACTTGGGGAAAATCAAAAAGTCATAAGTACTTTTATTAACAACAGTGAAACGAAGAACAGTGATGTCATTAATAAGCTTAACACAATGAATGAAGAGGTCGTCTCAAGCTTTATACAATCGCGTGAAGCAGGTAATGAAAAGATCATCAATGACATTATGGTCTTGAACAATAAGGTCATTAAGTCAGTTGGTGAGCGTGCGGAAGGTGCCAATGTGGCAGTTGCAGATGCGATTACGACCTCGTCGACCAAATTGTTACAGGCATTTTTAAAGAATCAAGATCAAAAGAATGAACAACTGATACAAAAAATTGCATTAGAAAACAGTCGTTTGCTTGAAAAGATGGCAAAAACGATCATCCAAAGTCAAACTACAGCAGCTGCTACACCTACTTCAAGGCAAACAGCAACTGAAGCAAAGCGAAATACACCTAAACAAGGCGAAGCATCTGAACCGGTGATCAAACCTAAACCGATGACGATTAATCCAGCAAGACCGGCTAATATCAAACGACCTAAAAGTTAGTAGGGTAGATGAAATAGATGCAGTTTAATGACAATGGCAATAGTGACTTTTTATTTGGTATAACACTTACTGAGCTTATCTTGATGCTCTTTTTTCTACTCTTACTTATATCAGCATTTATGAGTGCTGAGAAGTCAAGTATCATTACTCAAGTCGAGCGTGAGAATGAGCGTGTAGTACAAGAAAACCTTGATCTGAAACTAAAAAACAATATCTCAAAAAGTCTTTCGGAAGATATGATCAGCTCACTGTTACACTTTCGTCATGGTGAAGACAAGGGTGATGAAAAAGCCAAACAGATCTTTAAAGAGTTAAGTAATCAGACAAAGATCATTGCTGAAAATGAACGTCTAAAACGTCAAGTCGATCGGTATGAAGTGAATGAACAACTTTTAAAGATGGATGAAGAGTTTAAAGTGCAACTCTCTCGTAAAGAGTCCTTACTTAAGATGATGAAAGATATTAATAGCACTGAAGATCTTAAAAAAGTTTTTAGCAGACTTGAGACCTTAGAAAAGACAGTGAAGAAAGAAGATGATGAGATCAAGCTTCTGAGTGTAGAAAACAAAAAACTGGCACAATTGTTGAAAGAATTTACTAACATGAGTAAAGAAGAACTTCTTTATGCTCAAGATATTTTAAAAGGGCAGGTGAGTTACTTAACGCGTCGATTGAACATGGGTGGTGGTAATGAGTTGCCTCCATGTTGGGCGAATAAAAAGAGTGGTAAAGCTGAGTATATCTTTACGGTGACTATTGGTGAGAACGCCCTAAAAGTCAAACCTAGATGGCCAAGGTATCGTGCCAAAGAGATGCGTAAATATCGTGTTTCTAAAGCGCTTTACGATCATAATGTCAGTGTAGATGAGTTCTTGACACTTACAAATAAGATCTACAAAGATGCCGATAAAAATGAGTGTAAACATTACTTATATCTCTTTGATGAGGCTGAGACAAAGCATGGTTATAAGGATAAACGTCTTAAACTAGAAAACTACTACTATAAATATGAAGATGGATCTAGGCGTCGTTAAACGCTACTTGTAGCTTCTGTAGTGCTTCTTCAATATTTTTTGCTATTAGAATATCCAACATCATCAAGTTAAGCGTGAACCCGAAATCTTCTATGACTTTTCCATCTTTGCACTGTGTTGCAGATTTACCAAGTTCTTGTTGCTCTTTAATACGTTCTATCATCGGACGATGGTCTTCTGCGTAGGCGTATACTTTTTTCTTTAATGCTGTTGCATAGCCTACTTCATAGACCGTACCAGAATCAGGCTCTAGACCTCGAAAAGGGTTTAAGTTAGCTAAGACAACATCACACTCTTCGATCAAGGCTATATTGGCCTCTCTGATCCGTTTTGCTATTGCATAAGGAGTACCGTGTTGTTCGATCTCATTGTCCAAGGGAAATAGACCAATAAAACCGTATTTTTTACAGTAGGCCTTTAAACGTTCTCCTTGTGCTATGGCATCTCTCTCAAAAACATCAGGGCCAGCCAAATAGATCTTAATCATCATGTACGACTTTAACAAGATCAAAAAGCCGACTAGAGTCTATTATCTTTAAGGGATGACCCACGATTTTCTCTACACGAGGTAGTTCGTTCTCCGGTACAGCAAGGTAGTAGCTTTTTATACTTTTAACGTGTTCAATGGACTTAAGACCTTCATAACTAATAAAGGGCATTTCTCCTTTAGAGTAGTAACGCGCTGAGAACTGCTTTCGTCTTAAGTAAAATAATGGTTCATCTTTTGTGGCCAGTTCAGCATGTTCTTGAATGAGAAACTTTTCGGTCCGGATAATACTACGGTTCTGTGTGGTGTAGATAAGGACGATAACAATGAGTAGCGGTACGATATAGAGTAGATCAAGTGCTCTGTTTAGGCTCTTTTCACTCTGGAAAAAACGTTGCTCTTTAAAATGAATCGCTAGCATAATAGCAAGGGCAGGGAGCCCAGGAAGGACATAGGTCGCTAAAACGTTTCCTGAGAGAGAGAAAAAAAGCATTGGGAAAATCGCCCATAATAGATAAAAACTATACTCTTCATCTTTAAGGTAGCTTTTTATAGGCTGTATTGAACGCACCGTTACGAGCTTTTTAATAGCAATAAAGAGAGCGATAACCCCCCATGGTAGAGAGACTACTAGCCATTCTAACCAGATGTATCCATGAGGTGTACTATGCGCTACACCATAAAGGTCTCCATTCCAGCCTGAGTCAGTAAAACGCTTGAAGTGTTCACCTATAATAAAATAATCTAAGAAACCAGGTGTTTTTGCCTCAGCCAGAAGATACCAAGGCAGGGCGATAATGACTAGGATGAAGATACCGCTGACCCATGGATAGAGTTTAAATACACGCCAACGTTTTAGTGCTACGAGCAACCATAGCCCAATGGTTCCGCCTACAAGTACAAGAACAAGCGGTCCTTTTGACAGTAGTCCCAAGGCAACGGCAATAAAAAAGAGATAAGACCAATACTTGTCTTGTCCTTTTAAGACCATAATAAAAGAGAGATAGGCTAATGTCGTAGTAAAACTAAAAATAGGATCTAGAATAACAACGCCTGAAAGGATAAATACCAGTAGTGTGGTCATAAAGATCATAATCGACCAAATAGCCGTCTCTTGATCCTTCGTCTTTTTAACAACGTAATACATAATAGCTGCTGTCGCTAAAGTGAGTAGTAAGGAGGGAAGCCGTGGTGAAAAGTCATTAACACCAAAAAGTTTGATAGAGAGAGCTTCTAACCAAAAAACAAGTGGTGGTTTACCCCAAAAAGGGACATTGTAATCAAAATAAGGTGTGATCCAATCACCTGTTTCAGCCATGATCCTTGCCATTTCTGCATAGCGGGCCTCGGTAGTATCTTGAAGTGGAAAAAAGACCATAGCAAGAAGACGAACAATAATATAAATGCTAAATATAAGAAGTAAGCGATGCGTTGTTTTTGTCAAAGTAATGTGCCTCTGCTTTGAAGATAACTTGGATTTTAATGTTATCCATAGTTTTTAGATTTCAGATTATAGCTATTAATGGATTTGTGGTCAATTTTTAGTGTTTAAAGACCTTCTAGCATGACCAACCAAAGACGATCTACTTCGCGATCACTCAAAAAAAGGCTTGAGTGGTTTTGAAACAGTTCTTTGAACCCTTCTTGATGGATACTTAAAGTATGGGCACAGTTAGGGTGTGCTGGAAGATAGGAACGAATGATAGAGATGTCTTTTGTAATCAGATCATCACAAAAAAAGCAGTTAAGTTCTTGATGTAACCGACCTTCATGCTCCAATAAGCTAACATAAGATTCTATAGCAATGCGTCTAGGATTTTGTTTTGCCCAACGTTCAGCTGCTTTATCTAGTAATTTGAAGTAGAAGTCATCCGTGTCTTCACTCTCTTTAAGATGAGGAAAGAAGAGTGTGACAAACTGCTGCCATGTTCTTAGTTTATGGTGATCTGTTAGCCAAGGATAACCAATATGTAAAACATCACGTAACTGACCAATGGTTGACTTGACATTAGTGATGATCTCAAAGTCTATTTTAAAGCCAAGGTTGATGACTCCATGGCGTGCACCATAGAATCGATAAAGTGTATCTAAGCCACTCTCCGATAAAATTGTGACAACAAGATCCTCGTCTCTAGCACGATTGAGGCTGATGATATAACCTTGCATTCTCTGTTTCTTACCTACACATTCATAATTTTTATTACACGATATTATAGCTCTTATATAAAAGTTTAACCTGATGACTTGTATACTATTAGCAATTTTAGAATTTCTAAATATATTTAAGTTGCTTAATAAAAGCTTAAATTTAGAAAATTCATGAAAATTTCTTATTAAGGAATCTTATATGATGGAACATCACGATCTTTTACGATCATTTAAAGACAACTGTGGTTTTGGACTTGTTGCCAACATTAAAAACCGCGCATCACACCAGACACTCGAAGACGCTATTACGGCACTAGAGCGTATGATGCACCGTGGTGCTGTTGCCGCTGACGGTAAAACAGGTGACGGTAGTGGACTACTACTTTCTATGCCAACAACGTTTATGCGTCATGTGGCTAAAGAAGCAGGTGTTGAACTTCCAGAACAATTCGCTATCGCAACAGTCTTTACTAAAGACAAAACACAACTCGACGTACTAGAAGAGGTTTGTGTTGCTAACGATCTTAAAGTCGTTTTACGTCGTGAGGTTCCTGTTGATACTAATGCCCTTGGTGATCAAGCGATGGCTTCTTTACCTAGCATCATTCAAGTCTTTGTCACTGCGAATTCTATTATGGCTAATCAACGTTTTGATGCACTGCTTTATCTCTCTCGTAAAGAGACTGAGCATAAACTTGTTGATTCACGTGACTTTTATATCTCGTCAATGGCATCTAAGGTTCTCTCATATAAGGGTCTTGTTATGCCTACGCATATTAAAGAGTTCTATAAAGATTTCCAAGATGAGCGTTTTCAGATCTCTTTCTCACTCTTTCACCAACGTTTCTCTACCAACACACTTCCTGAGTGGCGTTTGGCACAACCATTCCGTGCTGTTGCACACAATGGTGAGATCAACTCTGTTGAAGCCAACCGTTTTAATGTTCAAGTGAAGTCTGAGTCGATTAAGTCTGAAGTGTTTACAGATGAAGAGATCGCACGTCTTCTTCCTATTTTACAGCCAGGTTCTTCTGACTCGGCATCGGGTGATAACTTTTTTGAGTTCCTGATCGCTAACGGTATGGATTTCTTTAAGGCCGCGCGTGCAGTGATACCTGCACCATGGCAAAATGCACCACATATGGATCCAGAACTTCGTGCCTTTTATGAGTACCAGTCTACAGTGTTTGAAGCATGGGACGGTCCAGCAGCATTCTCACTAACAGATGGTCGTTACATCGGTTGTGTTCTTGATAGAAATGGTCTTCGTCCTTCAAAATATATTATCACACATGATGACAACCTTCTCATCGCTTCTGAGTATGGTGTTGTTGATATCCCTGATGAGCAGATAAAAGAGCGTGGACGTCTTCAGTCAGGTCAGATGATCGGTCTTGATCTTAAGTTTGGAAAAGTACTTAAAGATG
>Ga0256828_1002266_pt1 | contig 11541 bp, 15 predicted proteins | sample CV88metaG_FD_185993 | JGI IMG/M metagenome (GOLD analysis project Ga0256828, IMG submission 185993) | Hydrothermal vent microbial communities from East Pacific Rise, Pacific Ocean - CV88 | ecosystem: Environmental > Aquatic > Marine > Hydrothermal vents | place: Pacific Ocean: East Pacific Rise... | reverse complement strand
TACAAGGTGAGTTAGAGTATGAGCCTCCCATCTTTTCAGCAAAAAGAATTAATGGGCAACGAGCTTATGATTTAGCCCGTGCAGGTAAAGAGGTGGTCTTGAACAAGATAAACTCTACAATATATGAGGTAAAGCTTTTACATTATTGTCACCCCTTTGTAACATTTGAAGCTACGGTGAGTGAGGGAACATATATTCGCTCACTTGGTCGTATTATTGCTCAGAGGCTTGGTGTAGAGCATGGAAGCTTGAGTGCTTTGGAGCGTTTAAATGAGGGACAGTTTTTTTATGAAGATGAAAAACCTTTAGATATTAAAAAATCTCTCAATATCCCTCAAAATTATTACTTAGGTGATAGTGAGAATGTAAAATATGGAAGAGTTCTTGCTTTAGAAGAGTTACAAGTGCAAGAAGAGGGTACATACTGGCTAGATAATGGTGATAACATCTCAGTCATCACCATTAAAGATGGTACAGTAAAATATGAACTAGGTAGGATATATACATGTTAGTATTGGCTAGAAAACTAGATGAGTCTATAGTTATAGGCGACGATATAAAAATAAAAGTGATAGCAGTTGAGAAGGGTGTAGTTAAACTTGGTATAGATGCACCATCTAACATAGCTATTGTAAGAAGTGAACTTATCGAAGATGTTAAAGATGCTAATAAAGCAGCACTCAAAGATGTAAACACACAAGAGCTCAATATTTTATCGAAGATGTTAAAGAAATAGTTATGAAAATTTATAAGGCTTATGCAAAAGTCAACATTTTTTTAAAAATAACAGGGATGAGAGGGAACTACCATGAGATTGTCTCGCGTTTTATGCGAGTTGAGAATCTTTATGATGAACTCTCTTTTGTTCCCAAATCCCAAACAGATGCTAAAGAGAATGAGTTTGTACTCTTGGGTGATTTCTCTTGCACTACTGAGCAAAATACAATCTATAAGGCATATTTCGCCCTTAAAGAGTTTAGCTCTTCAGAAAAACTAGAAAATCTTATGAGAACACATGCCATTAAGGTTGTGAAAAACATCCCCGCTTTTGCTGGGCTTGGTGGGGGAAGTAGTGATGCTGCTACCTATCTGAAAATGTGTAACTCAGTTTTAGATTTGGGTTTAAGCCTGAATGAGCTTGCACAAATTGGTCTAAAAGTTGGTGCAGATGTGCCTTTTTTTATCTATGGATATGCTAGTGCTAATGTAAGTGGAATAGGGGAAGTGGTGGAGGAGTTTGATGAGCCTTTACTTGACTTAGAAACTTTTACACCAAAGATACAAATTAGTACACCAAGAGTATATAAGGTGTATAGGGAAGATTTTTATAAGCCATTAGATGGTTTTGAGATTGAAAAATATAAAAATATAAGCTCTTTAGATGTGATGCAAACAATGAAAGCTGATGAGGTAAATGACCTTTTTAAACCAGCACTTCAAGAGTATAAAGAGTTACAACAACATTATAGACACGGCTACTTCTTTAGTGGAAGTGGAAGTAGTTTTTTTAAAATAAAAGAGGAAAATTAACAAATTATGGGTGAAACGATAGCAAAAAACAAAAAAGCTTATCATGATTATTTTATAGAAGAGAAGTTTGAGGCTGGACTTGTCTTAAAGGGGAGTGAAGTTAAAGGGCTTCGTGCACATAGAGTAAATCTTAAAGACAGTTTTATTAAATTTGTCAAAGATGAACCAATTCTTTTTAATGCACATATAGGACGAATGGAAACTACGCACCATTTTTATGGGCATGAAGAGAGAGGTAGCCGTAAACTTCTTTTACATAAAAAGCAGATACAAAAAATGCTTAAAGCGGTCAATCGAGATGGTTATACTATTGTCCCTATTCAAATCTATTTTAATGATAGAAATCTAGCAAAAATTCAGATTGCCATAGCAAAAGGGAAACAGCTTCACGATAAACGCCACGATCTTAAAGAAAAAGATCAAAAACGCGATATTGCAAGAGCGATGAAAGATTACTAATGAAAGTTTTACTTGTATCTCTTTTAGTATTTACACACTTATTTGCCTTAGAAATTGTGCAAGAGAGTATTACTAATGGTCGTACTGCACTTGTTTTTTTTAATAAAAAAGAGGGTGTAAAAAAGATTCAGGTAGAGAAGAAAAGTTATAAAGTTTTTGATACTCCCCATGATACATCGAAAGTTTATGCACTTATTCCTATCAGTTACTATGAAAAACCACATACTTTAGAGGTTTATTTTAACAAACAGTTTTTTTATCTTGATGTAAAAGATGGCTATTATGAAAAAGAGACAATTGCTGTACAAAAATCAAAGGTAAACCCTAAAAGTAAGGCTGTTAAAAAACGTACATCTAAAGAGTATGCAGAGGCTATGAAGATCTACAACACTATTACGCCTAAAAATTATGTAACTACCCCATTTATAGTACCAATGCAAAGTAAAATTACAAGTGATTTTGGCAAGGCAAGAGTTTATAATAATACACTCAATGGCTACCATAGTGGAACAGATTTTCGTGCTAAAATAGGAACACCAGTGGTAGCTAGTAATGATGGCATAGTGGTACTTGCTAAAAATAGATTTTATGCAGGTAATTCTATAATTATAGACCATGGAGAAGGGATTTATACCTGCTATTATCATCTAAGTGCTTTTAAGGTAAAAAAAGGTGATTATGTAAAAAAATCTCAGCTTATAGGACTTTCCGGAGATACAGGGCGCATCACAGGGCCACATTTACATTTTTCTGCTAGAGTTGGTGGAGTACAGGTGGATCCTTTACAACTTATACATTTACTCAATAAAAACTTATATAAGGAATAATATGACAATTTTTCAACTTTTAATGCTAGGTGCTTCGGCATTTTTTGCTTATAAAATTTATGAACATATACAAACACTTCAAGACCCTAAAGATGAAGCAAAAGAGGGGGGAAGATCTCAAGCACCTCAAAGAAGTGCAGAAGCATTCTCAACATTTGATAGCTCTTCACTTATAGAAAAAGCAGATGAAGCAAGAGAAAATGGTGACTTAGATAAGGCACTAGCAATTTATAGCGAAGCTAATATTAAAGAGCCACATAATGCTGAGACACTTTTTAAAATGGGCTATACACTTAAAGAGCAAGAACGCTATGAAGAAGCTGTAGAATACTTTATAGAATCACTAGAGCAAGATGATGCAAATCCTTTTGCATACCTAGAACTTTCAAATACTTATAAAGCATTAGGTGATGAAGATAAATCACAAGAGTTTTATGAAAAAGCAATAGCAATAGAGCCAGAACTTAAAAGGGATTAATATGAAAATTTCTGAAATTTATACATTTTTAGATGAAATTTCCCCTTTTGAGATTCAAGAATCTTGGGATAACTCAGGGCTTTTAGTGGGGGATTTTTCTCAAGAGATTACACAAATTGCACTAAGTATAGATGTAGATGAGGCTTTAATAGACTCTTTGGAAGAGGACACTCTTCTCATAACACATCATCCTATTATTTTTGGTGGGCTTAAACAATTAGAATTTTCCTCATACCCTGCAAACCTTTTACAAAAGATGATACAAAAAAACATATCAAATATAGCGATGCATACCAATTTTGACCAAACTCACCTTAATGATTATGTAGCAGAAGAAGTTTTAGGACTTAAAATTGCCAAAAAAGATGGTTTTGTAGCTTATTTTGATGTAGATGAAGATTTTGATACTTTCGCTTTGAGAGTATCTGCTGCATTTGGACTTCCACATGCTCGTTGTGTGAAAGCAAATAAGAGAGTAAAAAGAGTAGCTCTTACAACTGGTTCTGGATGTTCTCTTATGAGAAGTATAGAAGCAGATTGTTTCTTAACTGGAGATGTAAAATATCATGATGCAATGGAAGCAAAAAGCATAAATATTTCACTAATTGACATAGGTCATTATGAAAGTGAGCACTTTTTTGCACAAATTTTAGAAAAAAGTTTGAAAAATTTAGGTTTAAAAGTTATAATTGCGTCATCGAAGAACCCATTTACATATATATATTGATAAAATCATACAAATATCCTTATGTAAAAAACCTAAAGGAGTCCAATGAACAAGCACCTACAGCAACTAATCGACCTTTCAATCGTAGACAAAGATATCGATGCATTTGAGCCTCAAATTGAAGAAGCAAACTATAATTATGAAGCAGCTTTAGCAAAAACAAAGAGTATTGAGTCAGATATTGAGAATTTAAGTAACGAAATTAAAGAAGAAGAACTCAAAAAAGCAAAAAATGAGCTTCATCTTGCAGAACTTTCTCAAAAACTTGAAGATAACTCAAAAAAATCAGGTGAAGTGAAAACTGAACGTGAAATGAAATCACTTCAATTAGAAGAAGAGATAGCAAAAGAGCAAGTTACTTTTGCAAATGAAGAGATTGCTAGACTAGAGAAAATTATTGAATCTAAAAAAGAGCAAACTGAAGTGGCAGAAGTGTCATTAAAAGAACTTGCTGCAAACTTAGAGTCTGTAAAAGCTGATGTTGATGCAAAATTAGAAAAAATCAATAATGAGCGTCAAACAGTATTTATGAAAAAAGAGAAACTTCTTGGTACAATGAACCAAAAAGGTCTTGCATTTTATCAAAAAATTCGTAGATGGGCAAAAAATACAACAGTAGTTCCTGTTGAAGATCAAGCTTGTATGGGTTGTCATATGGTAATTGGCGATAAAGTATATGCTGATGTTATCAAAGGTGAAGATATTACAACTTGTCCACACTGTGGTCGTATCCTTTATGTGAAAGCACACGAAGAAGAGTAGGCTTTGAGCCCCTTCTTCTTTTTTTACACTTTTTTAAGTGGAGTGCTTTATATATTGGCACTTCCACTTTTAGTCTATCTTTCGTTTAAAGCGAAGTATAAAGAGTCAATTCCCGCACGTTTTTTTCTTTTTAAAAATCCAAGTTTCTCTCAACAAAATAGTTTATGGTTTCATGTATGTTCCCTAGGGGAAGCAAGAGCATTAAAGCCAATTTTACAAGAGCTTGATGAGTATGATGTAAATATAACAACTATTACTCAAACAGGACAGAGTGAAGCGAAAAAGTACAATGCTGAGGTGAGATATTTACCTTATGAATTGTTTTTACCTTTTTGGATTAAAAAACAAAAAGTACTCGTTGTACTAGAAGCAGAGTTTTGGTATATGCTTTTTATAATCGCTGCACATCGTGGTGCTAAGGTAATTTTACTCAATGCTCGCATCTCAGATAAAAGTGTTAAAAAGTATTTACAATTTGCATGGTTTTATAAAAAACTATTAGCAAAGGTAGATACAATTTATGCACAAAGTGAAGTAGATAAAAATCGTTTCTTAGCACTTGGTGCACAACATATTGAAGTGATAGGTAACATTAAACTCGCTGGAGAGATTAAGCATACACAAGAGTATGCTAAACCAAATATAGAAGTGATTGTGGCAGGTAGTACTCATGAGAGTGAGGAAAAACATGCTCTTGTTGCATTTATAGAGTATAAAAAAGAGCATCCAAGTAAGCTTATTATTGTTCCTAGACACCCAGAGCGATTTGATGAAGTGTATGCACTTATGAGTGAAGCAGCATCACATAATGGGCTTACTCTATCGCGTTTTAGTGAAGTGAAAAATTTTGAAGCAGATATGGTGCTAGTAGATATGATGGGCGAACTCAATAATATTTATCGTATGAGTGACATAGCCATACTAGGTGGTGCATTTAGAGAAGATGTGGGTGGGCATAATCCACTTGAACCTGCTCATTTTGGATGTAAAATTATTACAGGGAAGCATTTCTTTCACCAAAAAGAGCTTTTTAAGTATGTACATCATGTTCAGTATGTGGAGGGAGATGAGATAACAGAGGCACTCATCAAAACAAAAGATCTTCCACCTTCAATGGTTGAAGAGAGTATAAATTTAGAACCAATTATTAAAAAAATTAAGGAGTCAATGTAATGGCTACAGAAAAAGCATATAAATTATTAGCAATACAAGAGGGAATTTCAAATAATTCTGCAAAATCTATGATAGACAGAGGTCTTGTCTATGTAGGAAATAAAAAAGTGATGATCGCTCGTGGAGAGATTGATGAGAAAACAAATTTTAAAGTATACAAGGTTGAAAAACTCAAACCTATCTTTGAAAACGATGATATCGTAGTCGTAGATAAACCAGCTCATGTAAATTCAGATGAGGTAGAACGCCAGATGAAACCTGCACGACTACTTCATAGACTTGACCGTGAAACAAGTGGCGTTTTAATGCTTGTAAAAAATGAAGAGTTTCGTCAAAAAGCGATTAAAGAGTTTGCACAAGATAAGGTATACAAAGAGTATATTGCTTGGGTTGAGGGGATTATAAGTGAACCTATAGAGGTTGATAAGGCAATTATTACTCAAAAGAAAAATAACAAAGCATACTCAAATGTATCATCAAAAGGAAAACCTGCAAGAAGTGAGTTTTTTCCAGATATTGTAAGTGCAAATAAAACCAAGGTAAAATGTATTATTCATAATGGACGTACACATCAAATTCGTGTTCATCTTCGCTATATCGATCATCCAATTGTTGGAGATGAGCAATATGGTGGTCGTCGTGCAAAACGTGTGATGTTACATGCACATAAAGTAAGACTTTTAGGGATGGAATTTATATCACCTGAGCCAAAAACATTTACTACTTTTGAATAAGTAGAGCTTGAGTCATATTATAAAAAGCAATTTTAAAGTAAAAATTAGATAATCTTTCGCACTTTTAATAGTCGATATAGCAAGGAAAAAAGTATGTTTAGCACTTTAACAGATTCATTTACAACTGCCATCAAAAAGATTCGTTTTCATGATGATGAAAAGGCCTTAAGCAAGGCACTCAATGAGTTAAAGAAAAACCTCTTAAAAGCTGATGTAAACCATAAGGTTGTCAAGGAACTGATTCAAAAAGTTCAGATTGAAACAAAGAAAAATGGTATTGGAAAAGATCAGTTCTTAGATGCAATGAGACAAGCTCTTTACGAACTTTTAGAAGTGGGCGGTAACAAAGGTTTTGTATTTGCTTCAAATCCTCCTACTGTTATACTTATGACAGGTTTACAAGGTTCAGGTAAAACAACTACAACAGGTAAACTTGCTACATATCTTAAGGCTAAACAAAAGAAAGTACTTATTGTTGCAGCCGATTTACAGCGTTTAGCAGCAGTGGAACAACTTCGCCAAATCACACAACAGATAGAAGTTGAACTGTATGAAGATGAAGCGACGAAAAATCCTGTAGATGTTGTAAAATCTGCATTAGAGTATGCAAACTCTAAAATCTTTGATGTTGTTCTTATAGATACAGCTGGACGTTTAGCAATAGATGATGAGCTTATGGATGAACTCTCTGAGGTGAAAAAAGTAGCCTCTCCTGATGAGATTTTTTATGTAGCAGATTCTTTAACTGGTCAAGATGCTATTCGTACAGCAACAACATTTAAAGAAAAAATTGGTATTGATGGAGTTATCCTTTCAAAATACGATGGTGATTCTAAGGGTGGTGTAGCTCTTGGGCTCTCTTCTCAAGTACAAGTACCATTGCGTTTTATTGGTATGGGTGAAAAGATGGAAGACTTAGAGGTCTTCCTTCCTGATCGTATAGTGAACCGTTTAATGGGCTTTGGAGATATTGAAGGTCTTGCTGAGAAAACTGCTAATGTAATAGATGAAAAAACTGCCAAGAAACTCACAAAAAAAATCCAAAAAGGGAAGTTTAACTTTAACGATTTTTTAGAGCAGATGGAACAGATGAAAAAGATGGGTTCAATGAGCTCTATCATGGGAATGATTCCAGGTATGGGTGGTATGAGCAAAGCGATTAAAGATTTTGACTTTGAAAACTCATCTGAACTAAAAAATATTAAAGCTATGGTAAGTTCTATGACCAAAAAAGAGCGTGAAAATCCAGAATTGCTTAATAATTCTCGTAAACAGCGTATTGCTAATGGTTGTGGACTTACTATTGTAGAAGTAAACCGTATGATTAAACAATTTAAAAATGCAGGAAAAATGGCAAAAAAATTCTCTGGTAAAAATGGGATGAAACAACTCCAGTCAATGATGGGTGGTATGGGTGGCCCTGGAGGAATGGGCGGACTTCCTCGCTAGACTCTTTACATTTAAGAATTATCTCGCTATAATTCGCCCATCGTTTAACTTCTGAAATAATCCCTCTGTGATTAGAAGGTATCTTGCAAACCAAGATATATGACGCCAAAAGGCGGTAAGAGGCACAATAACTTCTTGTACTTTGTACAAAATTATTCTGCAAAAATACCCCAAATTTTTATATTAAAACTTAAGGACATTAAAATGACAGTAATCCGTTTAACTAGAATGGGAAGAAAAAAGAGACCTTTTTACCGTATCGCGGTAACAGATAGCCGTAAACGTCGTGATGGTGGTTGGATTGAACTTATTGGTCACTACAACCCAATGAACGAAGAGAAAACATTAGTAGTTGATAACGAAAGACTTGACTACTGGTTAAGCGTTGGTGCTAAAATGAGTGACCGCGTTAAAAAGATCACTGGTCGTTAGTCATGATCGCTGATTTTGTCGCACAATTTGCAAGACTTATAGCATCAAATCCTGATGATATAAGAGTGGAAGTTCAAGAAGGCGACGAAGTTACTGAGATTGTTCTTTATGCGAATCAGTCCGATATCGGAAAACTGATTGGCAAGAGTGGTAAGATGATTGGTGCTATAAAAACTGTCATCTCTGGCTGTAAAGCTAAAGATGGTGTGAGTTACCGTATCAATGTCGAAGCAGTTTAAAGAACAACTCCTTCATATCGCTACTCTCGGCAAAACTGTCGGGATAAAAGGCGATATGAAATTTCACATTAAGTGTGATTTCCCCGAACAATTTCAAAAAAATTCTACATTTCTTATTAATAAAAAAGATACAATCACTTTAACTGATGTTGATTTAGAGAGAGGTCTTGTGAAAATTAATAACATTTTCAATCCTGAGGATGCGAAAAAATTTACAAATGCAAAACTCTACACAACATATGAGCAAACGCGACGCGATTGTCATTTAGAAGAGGGTGAAAACTTTTGGTTTGATATAGAAGGGTGTGAAGTTTTTGAAGATGGTAAACTTTTAGGAGTTGTGTATGAGGTTGAGCGACTAACAATACATGACTTTTTAAGTGTAACAACAGATAAGGCTCTAGTAGAACAAGGTTTTGCAAAAAGCTTTCTTATCCCATATATTCCACCATTTAAACTCAGCATAGATATTGAGAAGAAAATCATAGAAGTATCTGGTGCTATGGATATACTAGAAGCATCTTAATGAAGTTTACTTTTGTAACACTCTTTAGTAATCTTGTTGAGGGTTACTTTCAGGACTCTATCTTGAAACGTGCTATCGACAAAGAGCTTTTAGATATAAACTATCTTGATCCTCGTGAATACTCTACAAATAAACACCATAAAGTAGATGATACTGCTGTTGGTGGTGGTGCGGGAATGGTGATGAACCCACAACCACTTTTTGATGCACTGAGTGGATTAAAAAGCGATGATGAAAATGTTCATATAGTATTTATGACACCAGTTGCAAAGCAATTTACTCAAAATGATGCAAAAAGACTTGCAAAAAAAGAGCATGTCGCGTTTGTAAGTGGACGTTATGAGGGTATAGATGAGAGAGTGATAGAAGAGTTCGCTGATGAAGTATTTTCTATTGGTGATTATATCCTTACAGGTGGAGAGCTTGCCTCTTTAGTTGTATGTGATGCCGTGAGTAGAAATATTGATGGCGTTTTAGGAAATGCTGATTCATTAAGTGTTGAAAGCTTTGAAACGCCACTTTTAGAAGCTCCATCTTTTTCAAAACCTAAAATTTATCAACAAATTGGTGTTCCATCAGAATACTTAAAGGGAAATCATAGTAAAATTCGCTCACTTAAATTAGCCCTGTCTGAATGTAAGACTAAATTTTTCAGACCAGAGCAGCTTTTAAAGCACAAAACAAGGACATCTTATGAGAAATAAGTATATTGAAAACTTTGAAAAAGCACAAACTACTGAGAAGAATATTCCAGATTTTCGTGCTGGTGATACTGTTCGTTTAGCAGTAACAATTAAAGAGGGTGAGAAGTCTCGTCTTCAAGCATACGAAGGTGTATGTATTGCAAGACGTGGTCAAGGTACTGGTGAAACTATCACAGTACGTAAAATTGGAGCAAATGGTGTTGGTATCGAGAGAATCTTTCCAATCTATTCTGATTCAATTGAAGAGATTAAAGTTCTTCGTCGCGGTCGTGTTCGTCGTGCTAAACTTTTCTACCTTCGTGATCTTGCTGGTAAAAAAGCACGTATTAAAGAGCTTAGAAGAAAATAATTCTTCTAGTCTCTTCCCCTTTAACTTCTTAAATTACACTCTAACTCTAACAAATAACTAAAAATATCATTTTTTTATTCATATTAAATTTTTTCGTTGTATAATCTTTGTATTATGACTTTACACTTGGGAGTTTTATGCAATATTTAGATGATTTAAAAACTATTATAAAAATCAATTCATATACAAAAAACAAAGTAGGTGTTGATTGCGTAGGGAAAGTATTTGATACTTGGTTTGCTGAACTTGGGTTTAGCTTAGAACTTCATGAACGCGGTTCAATAGGAGATCATCATCATTATATCTCTAAACATACACAAGGGAAGAAGCTTCTTTTATTAGGGCATATTGATACCGTATTTCCTGAGGGAAAATTTGAAGAATACTCTGAAGATGAAGAGTGGGTTTATGGTCCTGGCGTTTGCGATATGAAGGGTGGAGATATTGTCTTACTTGAAGCACTTAGAGAGCTAAAAAAAGAGAATATAGAGATAAAAAATATAGATATTTTACTTGTAAGCGATGAGGAAACAGGGAGTGATGACTCGAAACATCTGAGTGCAAAATTAGCACAAAATTACGATTATTGTTTTGTATATGAAGCTGCAGGAAAAGAACTTGAAGTAGTTACGGCTCGTAAGGGAGTAGGTACTTTTTTTATAGATATACAGGGAAAAGCAGCTCATGCAGGAAATAGTTATGCAGATGGACATGATGCAAATTTAGAAGCATCCTATAAACTCCAAGAGCTTGTAAAGCTTACAAATTTAAAAAAGGGCACTACTGTTAATGTTGGCAAGATTGAGGGTGGCATTGGAGCAAATACTATCTCTCCTCATGCACATCTTACATTTGAACTTCGTTATAAAAGTAGTGATGAAAAACAAAGAGTACTTGCAGAAATAGATAAGATTGTTGAACACTCTTATGTTAATGGAACCGATTCGAAGTTAAGTGGTGGAATTCAACGCGATGTGATGCAAACATCAGATGATTCTTTAGCTCTAATTCACAGTATCGAGGCTATCACTGGTGAGAAACTAGCATATGAAGAACGCGGTGGTGTAAGTGATGCAAATATTGTAAGTTCTTGTGGTGTCATAACACTAGATGGTTTTGGTCCTTTTGGTGATGGAGATCATACAGTTAAAG
>Ga0256828_1002265_pt1 | contig 11549 bp, 12 predicted proteins | sample CV88metaG_FD_185993 | JGI IMG/M metagenome (GOLD analysis project Ga0256828, IMG submission 185993) | Hydrothermal vent microbial communities from East Pacific Rise, Pacific Ocean - CV88 | ecosystem: Environmental > Aquatic > Marine > Hydrothermal vents | place: Pacific Ocean: East Pacific Rise... | reverse complement strand
AATATGATTTAATCTTGATAGTAAAAAAATTAAATTATCAAAAAGTATATTGTTATTTATTTTAGTAAAAGTACTAGAAGCAACTATTACTTTATTAGTCTGATATATTTTTCTTAAATATACAACGGTTGACTATATAGCAATCGAAGCAATTATGTTTTTTTCTATTACATTAATTGTAGCATTACTACAATGATATAACCTTAAATTGCTATTTACACAAAAAAAAGAATTCTATAAATATAGAATCTGAGCACTAGCAATATGATGGTCATGATTTTTAATATGACTATATATAATAGAAACATCTTGAGTATTAATAGCCACTCTTATTTCATTTGTATGACTTGTTTTTCAAATATTATCAATGAAGTTTATACTAAATGATACACCTGAAAAAAAACAAGTATTGCTAGCAACTATAGTTATGATTATGATTTGAATTTGATATTATTTTAAATAAAAAAAATGAGTATACTATTATGAATACTGCAATCTTTTCTTAATGCTACTTGAATGGTATTAACAAAAAAAATTGTAGAAAATAAAAAAATATGAAATAACCTGCAAACACTATTCAATAGATGATATCATTTAACTATAATATGAGTCTTATTTTTAGTATGAATATTTGATTACAATTATATTGAAGCAGATATGTCATATAAAGATTTATGATTATTACTTATTGCAACAATATGACTGTATATTACTTATCCTCTTAGAAGAAATGCTTATGCAAATGAAAAAGTTTCAACACTTCAACCGTATGCAATGTTATTTCAAGTTTTTCCTATAATTATTTGATTCATTTTTATAGCTACTGAAAGAGCAAATTTAATAACGTTTTTAAGTGCAATAACAGCATCATTAGTAGTAATATGAACAAGTATAGACTACAAACATTTCAAATTTAATAAATATAGTCTAATGGTACTATTATCATCAACTATAAAATCATTCCAAGTATTTGCAGTTTTATACTTTCTTACAAAATTCAATCCACCAAGCTTTTATTTTACTGAAACAATATTAGTAGTAATAATATCTTTAATATTAATTACAATAAAAAAAGAGTTTTCAGAAATAAAATTATTAACAAAAAAATATATTAGATTACTATTATTAGCAAATTCAATAGTAGTAGTATCAATTCTATTATCACTTACTATGTATTCATCTCTTTGAGTAGTACTTACTAGTCTTTTAAGTCTATTATATCTTGGTTTTATATATATCTTAGGTTATTTTATTTTAAAAGAAGTACCAACAAAAAAAGATATACTAGTAACATTATTTGTCGCAGTATGTATAATTGTTTGAGTAGTTTTTAGAGTATAAAATTTAAATTTGCAACCATAGATAAAGTAATATAATTAAATAAATAATTTTAATCTAATTAGAAATGAAAAATAATATTGAAGATAATAAAGTATTTATAAGAGAAAATTTTTGGTTTGATATACAAAATTCTACTAAAAAATATGCGCATATAATAATGATTGCGACAAAGCCCGATATTATTAAACAAGCACCTTTATATCAAGAACTTATAAATAGAGGAGAGTTAGTTATTCTCGTACATACAGGGCAACATTATGATTATAATCTAAGTAAATGAGTTTTAACTGAATTTTGAATGAATGTTGATATAAATCTTAATATTTATTGAGATATTCATAAAAAATATTCTCTTATAGTTGAGAGATTATGAGATTTTTTAGTAAATGTATATGAAAACTATAAGAAAATCCCTGTTCCTTATGTTCATTGAGATACAATGACTGCAACTACAGCAGATAAAGCAGCATTTTTAAATAAATTTGCTGTTGTACATGTAGAAGCTTGAATCAGAACATTTACACCTTCAAAAGAATTTTATTATAACTTATTTGAAAACTTTGAAAAAGGTAATTTTGATTGGAAAAAATATTATGAATCACTACAATGTTTTGAAATATATGAAAGATGAAGTATAGAGCCTTATCCAGAACAATTTGACACAAGAGCTATTGAATGATCAACATGATTTTTTGCAGCACCAGTAAAACTATATAAAAAGACTTTAATAGACGAAGGGTTTCCAGAAGAACATATAAAAGTAGTAGGTAATACAGTGGCTGATGCTATTGAAATATCTAAACAAAAGATAGTTAATTCTACTGCATTTGAAAAATTCCCAAATATGAAATGAAAAGATTTTATATTTATCACTATTCATAGAAGAGAAAATACACAAAAAAAAGAAAGATTTTTGGTAATATATAATGCTATTAAAAAATTAATAGAAGATTGAGTATATGTTTGTTTTTTATGATTATATGCTAGTGAATTTGCAATTGATAACTATGGGTTAAGAGAAGATATTGAAAAATTAAAAGAAAAATACAAGAAAAACTTTGCTTACTGACCTGCTTTAGCTCATCATGCAGAAGTTATTGATATGATTTCTAAGGCTTGAGCTGTTGTTACAGATTCATGAAGTATGCAAGAAGAAGCTAATATAGTTTGAGTACCTTGTGTAACTGTAAGATTTGGTTCTGATAGAACTGAAACAATACTAGATTGAACAAATATTATAGCTCCTCCTATTAATTCTAAATTGATTGCAGAAATAGTTAAATGAGCTATTTGAAATAAAAAAATGGTAAAAAAGAAACATCTATATTGAAAAAATGTTTCTACTAAAATAGTAGACGAGGTTCTTGAGATGTTAAAAAAAGATTGAAAGTTATTTAAGTATGACGATGAAAGACTTAAATTAGAACATTTCTTTGATTGGAAAATATAAAATAAAGAGAACCAATTACGGTTCTCTTTATTTTATAAATTTATTTTTAAATGTTTCCAATTTTGATATAGCTATATCATATGTTTGAATTTTTTTCAGTAATACATCATCTGATATATTTGTTGTTATTAATATTCAAGAACTATATTTTCAATTAGATTTTTCAATATTTTCTAATTTTGCTTTTATTTTATCAATAGATTTATTTAACACTTTAACTTTTGATTCATCACTTAAATCTATAAAACTTGGATTTGATGCTAAATTAGAAATTTTTTCATCTAACCTTGTTTCTATAATATTTTTAATACTATTATCTATATATTTTTTGTGTTCTAATATCTTAGTTTCTATTCTAGAAACTTTAGATTCTAATAAATCTTTTTTTATTACTATATCTGTTTTAACAATATTTTGCTTATTAAAAATAATAGCATCTTTTTTTATATAATCTAGGTATTCTGACTTATAATTTTTATTTATATAGGGAATTAATCATTTATAGAAAACTCTTTTTACTTCTAATAACCTTCTTCTATTATCTATAGCTCATGTTCATATTTTTGCATCCAAAATCATTTCGTTTTCAATAATTTTAGTGTCTTCATTATATTTTCACACTATTTTTCTTATTAATCTGAATTGATATATATTCAAATCTTTTTTTAGATATGATTTAAGTTTATAATCTGCATTTAAATCTTTTAAATCATTTTCTAAAATATCATTTTTTTTATCTAAGATATCAATGCTTTGTTTTAATTCTTTAATAGTTTCTCATGTACCTCAAAAAACTAATTCATTAGCATATGAATTAGTAATACTTAATAATATAAAAAATATTAAAATCGAAAAATGTTTAATTAATTTAATATACATTTTTTTTATAAATAAAAATTAGGGAATATTAAGATTTATTTTTGGCTTTAACCTTTTTGCTTCCCTAACTTATAAATATTTTATATATTTATTTATAAAAAACAAATTCTTAATGTGAATTTTATGTGAAGATTAAAAATATATTTTAAAACTAAATCATTTATTTTTATCAGATTTTATTTCATACTTCCATCAATGTGAATGTATTATCTTAGTTATTATACTCAATCCTACTCATATTCATCTGGACTTAATATCTCAAGTTTTTTCTATATTTCATTGATAGAATTTTTCAGTTAAAAAAGGTACCTCAGATGCCCTTATTCACATTCAATCATCACTAAAATCAATATAGTTTTTAGTAATATTTATTTTTAGATTACTATTCTTTCATGCATATTTTAAGAAGTTTCATATAATATTATGTACAACTTGTGTAAATAAATTTATATCTATATTTTTTGTTATACTATCATCTCAACTAACCTTAATTCTTTGTTTATTTTCCTTAAGTCTTTTTTTATGAGTTTCTACTAATTGTTTTACTATATCTGCTATATTTGTATTTTTTTTATCTAAAGATATTTCTTTTCTTTCATCCTTTTCATATTCCATTATTCTATTAACAAGCTCTATTAATCTTTTCATTTCATTAGTAATAGCATCAAGATTTTTTTGATCTAACTTAATAACTCAGTCAGAAATTCATTCTAAATAACATTGAATAGATGTAATTGGAGTTTTTAATTCATGTGATATATCAGCCAATAATCTTGATCTAATATAATCTTGCATATTAATTTTTCTATTTAATTTATTAATTGCAGTAATTAATAATCATATTTCATCTTTTTTATTATGATAATTTAATTCTGTTTTTTTTGTAGATCAAACTATTTCTTTTGTATTAATAGCATCTTTAATATTAGCTGTTACTTCTTTTATAGGTAATATTGTTTTTCTTATAAAAATTAATAATCAAAATACAATTATAGATATTGCTAATATATTTACAACTAGCATTGAAACAGCTATTTTTTTAACAAATTTAGATTCTAATGAATTATTATCTCTCAAAGCTTCAAGTACTTTTCAAAAATTATTAGTTGGAATAATTTCTTCAATATATTTTGGAGCAATACCACTTTTAACTAAATAATTAATAACAATATCAATATTTTTTTGTTTTGTTAAGGGTATTTTTCAATTATTATTTTCAAGTAATTCAAAAAATTCTATTTCAGTATCTGTAAAAATACTATCAATATCGTCTATTGTCTGTTTTTTTATAACATCATTTATATAATCAATAGTAATATTATCTCTTGCTTTAATCTTCTCATCAAAATATTTTCATAAATATGATGTATAAAAAACATAAAAAGCAGCTATATTAATAGTTGCTATAAAAATTATACTTATTAAAAGTGAAATTATAAATTTTCTAGATAGAGACATATGTTTTTTAATTATTAATTCTATATCATTCTCATCTAACTGTAAGAATAACATCTTTCTTTCCTATTTTCTTTCTTATATTTTTTATATGAGTATCAATTGTTCTGTCATATAAATATTTATCATATCCAATAATTTCTGTCATTATTATTTCTCTAGTCACAATATTTCATCCTGCTTCGTATATTTTTTTTAAAATATCAAATTCTATTCCTGTTAATCAAATATTGACTCAATTAACTTCAGCGATTTTCTTATTAGAATCAATCATAATTCAATGAATATTTTCTTTAACTTCTTTCTTTTCATTTTCAGAATCAGAAACTCTTCTTATAATAGTATTGATTCTTGCTAATAATTCTCTTGGAGAAAACGGTTTTGCTACATAATCATCAGCTCAAGTCTCTAATCAATTAATCCTATCAATTTCACTTCATCTTGCAGTTAACATGACAATTGGAACTTTTGATTCTTTTCTAATCTCTTTAGTTATTTGAATTCAATCCTTACCAGGTAAATTAATATCTAATATAATTAGATCTGGTTTAACAGAACGAAATTTTTCAATTGCATCAATTCAATCAAAATGCAATTCTATTTTATAATTAGAATTTTCTAAATATAATTTCAAAGATGCAGATATTCATTTATCATCTTCTATTATTAAAATCTTTTTCATAAATATTTTTTTTAGTTAATTTAAGCTAATTTTATGGAAAATAACTTTTTTTTCAAATTAAATTTGCATTTTATTAAAAAACTTATAAAATCCCTCTCGTAAAAACGTTCTTTATTATTTAAATATACTTATTATGGCTTTTTGACCAAAGAAAAAACACTCTAAATCAAGATCTAAAACTAGAACTACTAACTGGATTAAATTAACAGCTAGAAAATTAAAAGAAAGAGTAATGTTAAATAAAGATGCTAATGGTTTAGCTCACTTTATGGCAGAAGATGGTACATATAACGGTAGAACTGTTATAGCACCTAAAACTAAAAAAACTAATACTACTAGAGTATAGTTTTTTAAGAAAAATAACATAGATTATATTCTATGTTATTTTTTGTGCTTTTTAAAATAAACTGACAAAACACTGTTTTGTATAACTACACTATTCTTTTTTTAAAAAAAGAAATATAATTTAATGCACCCAAATGACAAATACAGTAAATAACAAAAAAGAAGATACAAGTATTATTGAAAAAACAAATATACTTACTTCAAATCGTAAAAAAACAAGAAAATTATTATTTCAGGAATTATATTCTTTATCAATTAATGATTTTGATAAAGAATTATTTAGAGAGGCTTTTTTTAATGACGTTCATACGTTTAATATAGATGAAAATTATCTTTTAGAAATGCATAAAATAATTCAATATAATGAAAAGTTTTTTATTTATATAATAAAAAAATATGCTCCTAGATTTAATGTAACTAAAATGAGTCTTTCAAATGTATTACCAGTTTATATTTGATTAGCAGAAATGTTTTTCATTACTGAGGAAATACCAGCTAAAGTTTCTATTAATGAAGCAGTAGAGATAGCAAAAGTATATTGAGATGATTCTTCAAAAAAAGTAGTAAATTGAATACTTAATAAAGTATATAAAGATAATAATGAAATTGAAAAAATAAAAGATGATGATTATAGTAATATAAAGCAGTCTTGTTTTAAAAATTAAACACTTACATATGTAAGTGTTTTTTCTTTACATTTCCTTTAAAAATAATAGAATAAAATTACTAAAATAAAAAGTTTAAAGCTAAAAATAAATTTCTTGGTTTTCAATTTTTTATTTTTCTTATTTTAATTAAAATATCATTAAATGATTATTAGACAAAAAGCCATAGAAAGCCAAGCTATGGTAGAAAAATTTGAAAAATTACTTAATACACTAGAAATAAAGTACAAAGATATATCTCATTATATATTAGCTTTTATTCATAGATCAGTTGTTAATGAAAAACCTGACTATGCACCAGAACATAATGAAAGACTAGAATTTCTATGAGACGCTGTTTTAGAACTAGTTATTACTGAAAGATTATTTAAAGAGTACCCAGAAAAAACTGAGTGAGAGCTTACTGATATTAGAAGTGCTCTAGTTAGATGAACAAATTTGTCAAAAGTAGCTAGAAAATTACATTTTGCAGAATTTTTAATAATGTGAAAATGAGAAGAAAAAACAGGATGAAGAGATAATGATTATTTATTAGCTAATGTTGTAGAATCATTATTATGAGCTATATATATAGATTTATGATTTGATACAGCAAAAATATTCATAGATAGCTACATATATCCTTCTATAGAAAATATATTAGAAAATAATCTAACAAAAGATTATAAAACTACTATTCAAGAATATGCTCAAGCAGAGTATGAAACAACTCCAAATTATAAAGTGTTAAATGAATCATGATTAGATCATGATAAAATCTTTGAGGTATGAGTATATCTTTGAGAAAAATTAATTTGAAAAGGAAAGTGAACTAGTAAAAAAAAGGCACAAGAACAAGCTGCTGAAAACTGATTAAATAACATAAAAAAATAATGACTTCAATAATCTTTGCAATAATAATATTTCTAGAAATAATTTCATATATAATAATATTGGATGTGATTTTATCTTGGTTAACTTTATTTTGACTAAAAATAAGACCAAAATTTATTAGTGATATTTTAGATCCAATATATAAAAATATAAAAAAGATAATCCCTACTAGTTTTTGACCAGTAGATTTTACACCAATAATAGTAATAATGGCCATTATATTTATAAAATGAGCGCTTTTTATATTATTTCCAAGTGTATTAATAGATGTAAATAACTTAATGAACTAAATATGAAGAAAAATGTAGATTATAAATTATTCTTTACTGTGCTAATATTAATGATATTTTGAATGATTATGATTTCATCAGTATCAGTTTATTCATCATTTAGAGTAACAAATATACAAGCGGCAAATTGATATATAGAATCAGCATATAATTATTTTTATGTAATAAGAAATATTACTCATGTATTAATATCGTTAATATGATTATGAATTATAGTTAAAATAAATTATAAATTATTAGAAAAATATTCTAAACATATTTTTTGAATAGCTATTTGACTGTTGTTAGTTGTACTAATAATGTGAGCCACTTATAAATGAGCCAGATGATGGATTAGTATTCCGGGTGTTCCTTTTAACCTCCAACCAACAGAATTTTTAAAACTATCAATAATAATCTTTTTTGCAGCATTTTTAAAAAAATATAAATGATATTTAGAGGATTTTAAAAAATGATATATGTCATTCATGTTTTTCTTGGGAATAGTTGTACTTTTAGTTTGATTACAACCAGATTTTTGAACAATAATGGTTATAGTTCCAGTAACTATAATAATGTATTTTTATGCATGAATGAATATAAAACATTTATTATGAACATTTTGATTATGAATGTTATTAATTCTTTCTGTTTATTCTGCTTGAGATTATAATAAAGAAACATGAAAAAATCTTAATACTTTATGATATATTACTCAAAGAATTGATAATTTTTTAGCAGACAATGAAGAATCAATAAAAAATAAAACAATAAATTATCAGACAGAACAAGCTTTAATAGCTATCTGAAGTGGTTGATTTAATTGACTTTGATTTGGTTGATCAATTCAAAAATTTTGATATTTACCTGAGGTACAATGAGATTTTATTTTCTCAGTTATAGTTGAGGAATTATGATTTGTAGGATGATTTATTTTAATATCTTTTTATTTATATATTTGATATAGATGAATTTACATAGCATGAAGAGTTAAAGACTTGTTTGCCCAATATGTTACAATATGAATCACTTCACGGATATTAATTCAAGCATTTATTAATATATGAGTTAATCTAAATGTAATACCTTTAACATGAATAACTTTACCTTTTGTAAGTTATTGATGATCATCATTATTATCACTTGTCTTTTGATTAGCAATTGTACTAAATATATCTAGAAATGTTGATTCTAATAAATGATTTTCTAGAAAAGAAAAAAGAAAACTTATGTTTTAATATAAAATAATGTCTATTACACCTGCAATGGCACAATATTATAAAATGAAGGAACAATATAAAGATTGTATCCTTTTTTTCAGAATGTGAGATTTTTATGAAATGTTTGATGATGATGCACATATAGCCCATAAAGTCTTATGAATAGCAGTTACTACTAGAAATAAAAATGCTGAGACTCCAACACCTTTAGCATGAATACCTTATCATGCAAAAGAAAAATACTTACCATTACTAATAAATGCTTGATATAAAGTTGCTTTTGCTGAACAAATATCAGATCCTAAATTAAAATGAATAGTAAAAAGGGAAGTAGTAAGAGTAGTTACTCCATCAACTATAAACCTTGAATGAGAAAATTATGAAACAACTGATACTAATTATATAATATCATTAGTAGAAGAAAATTGAGCATATTGAATAAGTTTATTAGATTTTAGTACTAATAAATGGACTACTTGAGAATTTAATAATATTAATAATCTTAAAAATGAACTATATAAAATTTCTCCTAAAGAAGTTGTTTTAGAAAAAGCATTATTCAATAATACTAATTTAATAGAAATTCTTGAAAAAAAATATTCGCTTAATATATATTATTTTGAATCAAAAGAAAAATCAGAAAATAAATTATTAAATCATTTTTGAATAAATACTTTAGAATGATTATGAATTAAAGATAAACCTCTTTCAATAAAATCGTCTTGATTAATACTTGAGTACTTAGAATCAAATCAGAAATCTAAATTAACATTTCTAAATCAATTATCATATATAAATTTTAATTCATATATGAATTTAGATGAATCTACAATTAAAAATTTAGATTTAATATATAACTTTTCTACAAAATCATCAACTATATGAACATTGTTTTGAATCTTAAACAAAACAAAGACTCCCATGTGAAATTCATTTCTTAGAGAACAAATCATAAAACCTCTAAATAGTATTGATGAAATTAAAAGAAGATTAGATTTTATTGATGAATTTACTAAAAATAAAATACTATTAGATAAAGTTAGAAATGAATTAAAATATGTTTCAAATATAAATTCTATTCTAAATAGACTAGCTTTAAATAGAGCAAATCCAAGAGATTTAATAAATCTTAAAAAATCATTACAATCTATTTTATCAGTATTTGATTTAATTAATACAGAATGAAGCAATAAATTAAAAGAAATAATTTTATAAAAAATAAAATATGCTATATTTTTTTACATGAAACTCTGATTTTTTAATTAAAGAACAAGTAAAAGCCTGGAAAAATAAATTTATCTCTAAGTTTTGAGAATTTAACTTAATCCATATAAAAGATATTGAATGATTAGATAATAATTTTATAATAGAAAATGTCAGTTCAAGAAGTTTTTTAAGTGAAAAAAAATTAATAATAATAGATTTAGATGAAAAAATAAGTGAAGATAAACAACTTTTTATTATTAATATTATTAAAAATATACCTGATGAAAATATAATTTTATTTAATGCAGTTAACCCAGATAAAAGAACTAAACTTTATAAAGAAATAAAAAAAGCATCTGATTTTAAAGAATTTAACACAAAAAATGACAATGATTTATATTCAATTATTTTAAATAAATATTGAAATAAAATAACGAATTCATGAATAAATTTATTGATAAAATATAAAGGGTGAAATTTAAATAAAATAATATCAGAAATAGAAAAACTTTTAATACTATTTGATAAAATAGATAGTAAAGAAATATTAGATAATATTACACCTGAACTAGAAGAAAGTATTTTTCAACTAATAGATGATATATTAAACAAAGATACAATAAATGCATTTAAAAAAATAGATATAATTTTAAATGATACTAATATTTATGCATTCTATAATAATTTAATTGCAAACCTTAGGACAAGTATATATATCTCTAAGTTAAAAAATCTAAATAAAAACACTACAGACATATCGTCTATTCTAAATCTATGAAATAGAACATTTTTAATAAACAAATATTATAAAATTCAATATTGAGAATTAGTAAGATTGTATACAAATCTAATAAATATAGATAAAAAAATGAAATCGTGAAATCTAAACTGAACTGAAGAACAAGACTTTAGATTTGAATTAGAAAAAACATTATTAATAGAAAAAAGCTAAGAAATATTCTTAGCTTTTTTCTATATTATAAAGTCATACTAACCTAGGTTGAAAAAATACTTTATTTAAATAATAAAATATAATTCATCAAATTGCTCATAGTAAATGACCTAATAAGCTAATTCATGGAGTTAATCATATTCAAATATTCAATATTAATGCAAGTATTCATCATTTATAATCAGGATTATTTTTAGATTTTAATTCTAATA
>Ga0256828_1002264_pt1 | contig 11553 bp, 12 predicted proteins | sample CV88metaG_FD_185993 | JGI IMG/M metagenome (GOLD analysis project Ga0256828, IMG submission 185993) | Hydrothermal vent microbial communities from East Pacific Rise, Pacific Ocean - CV88 | ecosystem: Environmental > Aquatic > Marine > Hydrothermal vents | place: Pacific Ocean: East Pacific Rise... | reverse complement strand
TAAAACTATTTTGTTTTAAATACTTCTAAATGGATATGAAGTCCTTCTGTCATTGTATTTACATGTTCTGCAGCTGCTGCTATCTCTTGTGTACTTTTTGCATTCTGTGTTGAGACTAGGTTAATCTCATTGACATAAGTTACAATGGCATCAATATCACTACCTGTATTCTCAAAATCAGATACAGTTTTTTCACTTGCTAGCACTGCTTTATTTACAATCTCCACAGAACTGTTTATTTTCACTTCTACCTCTTGTGAGAGATCCGATAAATTTTGAATCTCTTGTGAATTACTATTCATCTCTCCAGAAACATCACTAATAGACTGCACAATTACACTGATGGTAGCATTGATTTCGGAGAGTGATTTTTGTGTTCTCTCTGCAAGTTTACGTACTTCATCTGCAACTACAGCGAACCCTCGTCCATGTTCACCAGCACGAGCAGCTTCAATAGCAGCATTCAGAGCTAAGAGGTTTGTCTGATCTGCAATATCGGAGATTACATTAAGTATCTCTTTAACCTGTGTCGCATCGCTTGAGAGACTATCCATCTTCTGTGCTAATTCTATTTCACTCTCTGCACTGCTTTGAACTTGTGATGTTAAAGAGACAATATCTTCTTTAGCAGTTTCTAAATTTTCATTAGCAGTTATAATCTCTTGTTTAGACTCTTGTGCCTCCACAATAAAATAAGAAATTTTCTCTTTTATATCATTTGATTTTGCTGTTGCATTATCCACTATCTCTATAGATGCTTGTACATTCTTACCTACTTCTACAGCAGTTGCAGAGAGTTCATGAGCAACAGTAGCATTCTCTGTTGATGAGTTCTTAGCACTTTCAACAAGTTCTTCTATGGAAGAGATTAAGCTATTTAATTCTCTAGCCATCTCTCCTATCTCATCTTTAGAATCAATTTTACACACTTCGGTTAAGTCATTTGATTGAGATATATTTATTATGAATTTTTGTAATTTTTTAATATTTGTTGCAATATTTGTAGAGATAAAAAATGCAAGTATAAAAACAATCACTAAAAGTGAGATATTAAGAAGTAAAAGTGTCGTTAAATTTGACTTAGATTTATGCTCTTCATATTTAATATCTTTTAATAAAGTAGCAGACAACTCATTCTCAATAGATTTAAGAAGCTCTATCTTTTTCGTAATTATACTAAACCAAGTTTTGGCATCTATGGTAAAATCTTCTCTCTTTTGAGCATGTAAAATAATTTGAGACATACGACTCACATCTTTTACAACTTGACTTTTCATCTTCTTTTTAAAGTCTTTCTCTACTGCAGCATCTGCAAGTATTAAAAAAGTGCTAAGGTAAGCTTCTTGTTTTGCTATTAGCGAAGCAAATTTTAATTTTGCATCTATACTAATACTCTTTGAAGCAAAAGCACCCGCTCCAATAGCCCTTTGCACTCCAGCTTTCTCTTTCGCCTGTAAGAACCCTACATAAGACACAACATCTCTAGTAATCTTTGCATCTGAAGACTCTTTTACTACAGCAGATATATTATTTAACTCCAATGCATTCATCTTCGTATAAAAAGCTATAGCTTCTTTCTTATTAAGTTTTAATGCAGAGATTTTAGCACGAATATTTTCTAAACGACTCACCTGCAAAGCTGCTTTATTTAAACTTTCTCTAAGTTGTTGTGTTTTATCTTCTTGGCTTAAAATAGCCATACTATTTTTCAAAATTAAGAGTTTTGTATCTGTGGCTTTTCTTTGTGCTAAAAGTTCATTTTTAAATTTTTCACCATCTGAACCAATAAAAACAGCTGTTAAGCCTCTCTCTTTTTGAGATTCATGGACAAATTCAGAAATTCCAACAGCAACGGTGATATACCTCTGTAATCTTTGGCTCTCCGATATTTGATTATTTGCATCTATAGAGTTTATACTAACTTGATACATAAGAGCGAGTGATGGAACAAAAAAGAGAACAAATAGTTTTACTTTAATACTAATATTTGATAAAAATGACATAAATAAATCTCCAGAATACATATATTTCAAGGCATTCTATCAGTTTAAATATTATAATTTTCTGAATATCTTACACAAGCAAAAATACCCTAATTTAAGGACTTTTAGGGGACATTTGTAACAATTAAACCCCTTTATTTATATTCCAAATTCTTATATGTAATCTATCTGAAAAGTTATACCCTTTTGCCTTGCAAAATTCTATCAGTGGCTCGGTATTTTTTTCTAATTCTCTTTTGTCTCCACCTACTGGCATGCAGTAAACTTTTGTTTTTGGTGAATGAATAAGTATTTCCGAAAGTTCTTCCTCTAGGCCTATATTAATAGACTCCGCATCAATCGAAAATTTAAAAAAAGCATCTGCAGCATTCGATGCAATATTATAAATTACATCTCCACGAACTCTTTTTACAAAAGGCTCTTTAGAATTTGAAAGTTTTACAGAAAGAGCAAAAATACACTCTTTATAAATTGGAAACTTTTCAAAATCAATATTTAAAGAGCCATTTGTCTCGAATGTTATTCTGTGACCAAGAGTATGCAATTTTTCTAAAAAATCTACAAAAATTAATTCACTTGCATAAATAAGAGGTTCCCCTCCAGTTAGAACGATATCGACAGGATTTTGAGGTAGTTCGTACAGTGAAAGGACATTTAGTAGTTCTTCTGTCTTTTGTATAGGTATCCAGTTATGCATAAAGTGTTCTTTATTTACTGCATAAACTGTATCACAACCTAAAACTTCTGCACCATCATCTGCTTTTTCTTTACAGCCAAAACCTTCACATCGCATATTACATCCACCAAAACGTAAAAAAAGTGAAGGTGTACCTACATACTTCCCCTCTCCTTGAATCGAATAAAAATGCTCAACTAAGTAAATCATCAGCCACCTGTCTCATAAAATGCTCTACTTGAAACCTCAGCATCATCTCCACCCCAACGATTTTTTTCAGGTTTAGTGCGAACTACCTCTTTTAATACTGCAGCAGCACCCTTAATATCGCCTTTTTTTATAGATTCTGCGATACTCATAGCTTCATCAAAATAAAGACATGGAATCAAGTTACCCTCAGCAGTTAAACGAATACGATTACATTGTTTACAAAAATCATCACCATAAGGCTCAATTATGCCAAAACGGTACCCATCTTTCATAGTATAGTATCTTGAAGGGGAAGCTCCATCAAAGCCATCATCACTAAACTCATACTTTTCACCAAGCATCTCTAGTACTTCTTTTGCCTTAAGACCCGTTAAACCAGCTTTAGCATAAGCATTTTCCATATACTCAATAAAACGAACACTCATCCCCCGCTCTTTAGAATACTCTAAAACATCTATGATTTCATCAGCATTCATCCCTTTCATAGGAACCATGTTTACTTTGACTTTAAGTCCAACCTTGAGAGCTTCTTCTACACCCTCTAAAACATTTTTTAGTACATCTTTTCCTGCTATATCTTGTGCTACTTGAGGTTTGAGAGTATCTATACTTACATTAATACGTTTAAGCCCAGCATCTTTAAGTCTTTGTGCAGTTCCTTTAAGTAAAAAAGCATTTGTTGTCATCGCTAAATCTATACTAGGCTTGTAATCATAAATCATCTTAATAAATTTATCTAAATCTTCACGAAGTAATGGCTCTCCACCTGTAATACGTATCTTATTAACACCCTCATCAATAGCAACTTTCATAAATTCAAAAAGTTCTTCAAAAGAGAGTAGATTTTCTTTAGGAACCCATGAAAAAGGTTTCTCTGGCATACAGTACTGGCATCTAAAATTACAACGTTCTGTTACTGAAACACGTAAATAATCAACTACTCTATCATAACTGTCTATTAGCATATTTATTCCTATATTTTATTTTCATATATTAAAACTCTTAATTATTAACAACAATAACTGCAGTATTAGATAAAAGATCATGTAAAGACTTTCTATCTTTTCTGTAAAATCCTATAAACAAACCAAGTAAAAATGTTGCCGATAATAAAAAGCTTACAAAACGAAGAAGTGCTTGAAAAAAAGTAATATTTTTAAATGTTTTTGCATCTACAACCTTCATATCATAGGCTTTATTCCCTGGTGTTTGTCCAAATTTATACAACAATATACTTGAAATTAGTCCATAAAGTACAACTGCGACTAAGGGTCCCATAGTTGAAGCCTGAAAATCATCTTTTCCATCCATAACTACATAAGTTATAAGATACAAAATCGGTGTATAAATCATAAACATATCTGTAATAAAAGATTTAATTCTATCTACATTTCTTGCATATAAAACATTGTTTTTATTTTTTTGAGAGTTTTGTGATTTGGTTTTAGATTGTTTTTTTAATTTTCGAAATCTCATAAAAAGATTATAGCGAGATTAAGTTTAAAAGAGAGATTAGAGTACCAAAGAATGGTACTCTAAGAGAAAAAACTTAGTGAAGTTCTTTCCACACTTGTTTTTTCCATAGAAGTGCGAAGATAGCAAATATAATAATATAAATCATTACATTTTTACCAACTGCATCACGTTCATGGCGTTTAGAATCACCAACATCAGCTAAATGCTCAATAACTTTCTCAGCAGCTTCTGCATTAAGACCAACACGTGGCATTGCAGTACCTTTAAGGTAGTTTTGAGGATTTTCAGCAAATGTACTTAAGAAATGTTCTCCACGTGAACGGATATACATACTTAAATCTGGTGGTAATTTACCTAAATATTTTACAAGTGAATCTTGATAATCAAGTACTTGAGTTTCATATGCTAATTCATCTTGTTTATGTTTAAATGTAGGATGTTCACCAATTTGTGTCCAAGCTGGATGACGTTCTCCATCTTTTTCGTATTGATAATGAACAGCATGACATCTACCACAAGCAGTTTCAAATGCCATTTTAGGTGTTAACTCTTCCCCTTTAGGAGCAATTGATTGTAAATATGCAACCATATCAGCAATCTCTTGATCTAAATCTCCACCTGCACCATAGAATGGAGGCATAGGAAATGTTTTTCCTGTTTTATCATTGTATTTATGTTCTAACATTAAAGCATGTGCAGGATTTTTAATAAGTGCTGCTAAAAATTTAGCATCAAATACTGAACCAGCATCGCTTAAATCTGGTGGATTAACACCATAAGCAGAAGCACTTGTTACAGCATCCATAGGTGCTGCCATACCTTCAACTTTAATAGCATGACAACCAACACAAGCGCCAGCTCCCATTACTAAATCTTTACCACGAGCAACATCACCTTGTTTAGTAAGTGCTGGTAAATCTTCATATACAAATTTTTCACTTTCATGGTGTTTGTGCATATGTGAATGAGCAAAAGGCTCAACCAAATAATAAGTTACAAGAGTAAATGTAGTTACAACTGCTAATATAAATAATTCTTTCACGTTTTACTCCTTACGCTTTTTTTTCAAACATTGTGATAATTGGAAGTAAAATCCAAAGACCAATGAAAGTGAGTGCTGCATATAAACCAATTGTACTAAATATTCCAGAAGGTGGTACTTTACCCATCGCTGTTAATACAATCATATCTACCAACATTGCCCAGAACCAAAATTTAAACAATCCACGACGTGATGCAGGAACTGCATTCGGACTTCTGTCTAAGAAAGGTAATAACATAAAGATTACTTGTGCAAAAGCAAAAGCCATAAGACCAACATTTGTAGAGAATGGACGTAAAATCTCATAAGACCATAAGAAATACCACTCAGGGTAAATATGTGCTGGTGTCTTAAGACCATCAGCAGGGTCAAAGTTTACAGGATCCATTGCAAAATCAAAATGGAAGAACACTAAGTAAAAGAAAAAGATTAAGTAAATAGAAACAACCATCATATCTTTAGACATAAAGTCATTTACGAATGCTATTACTTTACTACCAGCTTTATCACCTGATTTGTATTTTGCTGCTTCTGCTTCAAAATCAAGTTCTTCACCATCTTGGTTATTAACATGTGGAATACGAAGAGCACCGAAGTGAAGTCCGATAAGTCCCATAATTGCAACTGGAATAAGAAGAACATGTAACATAAAGAAACGATTTAAGAATGCTTGTGCAGGAACATAATCCCCACGAATCCACTCAACTAAACCATCTGCATGTAATGAACCACCAGAAAATAGGTTAGTAATAACCATACCAGCCCAATAAGACATTTGACCCCATGGAAGCATATAGCCAGAAAAAGCTTCTGCTGAGAATGCAACAAAAAGAAGCATACCAGAGATCCAAATCATCTCACGACCCTTCTTGTAAGAACCGTAATATATACCTGTAAACATGTGAATATAGATAATTAAGAAAACTACAGATGCCGCAACACCATGTACATGTCTCCATAACCAACCATAACCAACTTCTTGCATAATTGTATAGTTTACACTGTCAAATGCAAGATCTACATTTGGTTGGTAATACATCAATAAGAAAATTCCAGAAACTAACAATATAGCAAAAGTGATAGCAAGAACCATCCCCATTGCCCATAAAAAGTTAATATTTTTTGGAATCCAATACTCTGTTGCCAATACACGACGAAGGGTATCAACAGCTAAACGCTGATTTAACCAATCATGAAGGCTTGTTGCTTTTGTAAAATGTGCCATTATTTTCCTTTCACCTATACTTTAAGAGTTGTGCCAGATTCTAGCATCTTTTTATATTCTGGACCCTCTTCACCTAAAACAAGTTTGTTACCATCGATTTTAAACGGAGGAATGTCAAGTCCACGTGGTGGTGGAGCTTTTGTAACTTCTGCAGTAAAATCATACATACCACCATGACAAGCACATAAGAAATCTTGTGTATCTGGACGGTATCCTGGAATACATCCAAGGTGTGTACATAAACCTACACATACCATAAAATGTGAATCACCAACTTGGATAAGTCTTTCTAAATCTTTTGGATTAGTTTTTGCCTTAGCAAGCATCTCAGCAGATTGCTTTAAAACAAAAATAGGCTTCCCTCTCCACTTTTCTGTAACTAGTTCATTGTCTTTATATCCAGACATATCAATAGTAGTAAATCCTGCAGCTTTTACACTCGGTAAAGGATCCCAAGATCTCTTCATCGCATATAATGAAGCAACTGCACCTACACCGGCTACGGCACCAAATGCTTTACCCATAAAACCTCTACGGCTATTATCTTTCATATTCTCTCACTTTAATGTGAATTTTAAAATCTTATTATATACCAAATAAGTTTTAATTATTCATAAAATTAAGCTTTCTTTTATAAAACTCATTATTTTGTTACATTTTGATTCTATATTTTCATATTTTCTATCATCAATAGTTTTTAATATCTCTAAAATGTGATTTTTTTCATAGTTTTTAATTATAGGTACATTAAGTGAAGCAAAAAGCTCCTCAAAATCTTGTGCATAATCTTCTCTCTCTACATAGATGGGCTTTCCTCCAGTAGCAATTGAATCTAAAACTGCCTGAGGAGAACAGGTTATAAGTACTTTTGTACTCATTATCATCTCATCATACTCTTCAAATTCAAAGTAATTTGGAAATTTTTTCTTAAGTGCATCTTCATAATCTAAAAAATAATAAAAACCTAATTGTAAATGGGGATTAAGACCTTCAATAAAATCAAAATGCTCTTGTAAATCTTTTTCATAATCATCATCACCAAAAAAATAAGTAAGTTTTACAGTTTTTTCTCTCTTCTTTGCTTCAAAAAACTTCTTTTGCACCGCAACGGTATCATTTTTTATATGGATGAAAGTGGAAAAGTACTGTTTCATATCTTCAAGCATTAGAGGATTCGCTTCATCGGAATCAAAGATGAGCCTATCGCCATGATTCGCGATTTGAGGAATATTACGAACAACATCGACACCTACACTCTTTTCAATGCCAAAGTCTCGAGCAACTTGTGCTATTCTATAATCTGAAGTAAGAAGTGTAATATCTTCTTCTAATTCATTTAAAATTGCTACACTGCGGCGAAACCTATCAAGCCCTATTCTATGCCCGGTATGTGCATAATAGTATGTTTTCATTTTTTATCTCTCTTGGCTATTTTTATATATATGTGGAGTATCTCTATGGCAGCTGGAGTTATACCCGATATATTCATAGCAGCTTGAAGTGTTGGTGGAGCAAAACTTTTTAGTTTCTCTTGAACCTCTTTGGAAAGCCCACTTACATTTGTAAAATCAAAACCCTCTGGAATCGCGATTTTAAGGTACTTTTTCATACGTTGTATCTCTTCGCTTTGCTTATCTATATAACGTGCATATTTTCCTTGGACTAAAATTTCTTCTTTAATGTAATCGTCAAATTTTGCGAGTTCTGGTACAATTTTTAGCATCTTCTCAACATCAAAAGTTTTACGAGCCACAAGTTGTTGTGCAGTTGAAACATCTTTTAGTAGTGCTTCACCCATCTCTTCTAAGAGAGCATTAAACTCTTTATTTGGAGTAAATTTAATCTCCTCCAAAAGTTGTGCCCCATAACGAATTTGTTCATCTTTTTGTTTCACTCTTGCATACTCTTCATCTGAGACAAGTCCAAGTTCATAACCATATTTTGAAAGGCGAGTATCTGCTGATTCTTCACGTAGAAGGAGTCTATACTCTGCACGAGAGGTAAACATTCTATAAGGTTCATTTGTCCCTTTTGTAACCAAATCGTCTATTAAAACACCAATATAAGCCTCATCACGTCTAAGAACTAAAGGCTCTTTGTCTTGTAAACTTAAACTCGCATTTATCCCTGCCATAATTCCTTGTGCTGCTGCTTCTTCATAACCAGTTGTCCCATTTATTTGACCTGCACAGTAAAGACCTTTAATCTTTTTTGTCTCAAGAGAGTGTTTAAGTTCACGTGGATCTACAAAATCGTACTCTATCGCATAGCCATAACGTACAATTTTAGCATTTTCCATCCCTACGACAGAGTGAATCATCTCTCTTTGTACTTCTGGTGGTAAAGAGGTTGAAAGACCATTAATATAGCACTCTGTATTGTCCATAGTTTGTGGTTCTATAAAAAGATGGTGTCTCTCTTTATCTGCAAATTTACTTACCTTATCTTCAATACTTGGACAATATCGTGGTGATTTTCCCTCAATTTGTCCTGTAAAAAGTGGTGCACGGTAAAAATTAGATGAGATAATTTCATGAGTAAGCTCATTTGTATAAGCTATAAAACATGGAAGTTGTTTTTTAGATTTACGAAACTCTTCACGATTAGTTCTAAATGAAAAAGGGCTTGGTAAAGCATCCCCATCTTGCTCTTCCATCTTAGAAAAATCTATACTAGAGCTATCTATACGAGCACAAGTACCTGTTTTTAGACGAGCCATATCAAGTCCTGCATCTTCTTTTAATGAAGCAGAAAGCCCAACACTTCGCTCTTCACCATAACGGCCACCAAGTTTTTGTACCTCACCAATGTGTAAAATACCATTTAAGAATGTTCCTGAAGTTATAATAACTTTTTTTGCTTTATACTCATTGAGCAGGTCAGTTTTTACACCTTTTACCTCTGCATTTTCTATCACTAAAGACTCTACTGTCTCTTGTGCAAGTGCTAGGTTTGGTGTATTTAAAATACAATTACGTGCTATAACACGGTATCTATCCATATCTATTTGTGCACGAGAACCTCTTACTGCTGGACCTTTTGTTTGATTAAGTATGCGAAATTGTATACCTGCTTCATCGGTTATAAGTCCCATCTCTCCACCTAGTGCATCCACTTCACGAACTAAATGTCCTTTTGCAAGACCACCAATAGCAGGATTACAAGAAGTTGCACCTACATTTTCTGCAAGCATAGAGATTAAAAGTGTTTTATTTCCCATTCTCGCACTCGCAAGAGAAGCTTCTATACCTGCATGACCACCACCAACTACTATTACATCATAATTCATTCAAAAATCCATTCTATTATCTTAATGCGAATTTTATCATTTTTGTGTATGATTTGCATAATATAAACTCAATTAATTAAGGTTTTTAAGATGAATGATAATTTATTTAAAGATTATGTACCTGAAATACTTGAGTATGACCCCCAAATAGATGGAAGCGATGAGCATAAAATTCGTGATGAACATCTTAGTACTAAAGAGAACTTACTAGAAAAAATACGTAAGGCAAAAGCAGCAGCTAAAGGAAATAAAACAACCTTTAGACAAAATATACGAACGGAAAATGAAGAAAAATGATACAAGAAGCAAATACAGCATATAATGCTAAAGATTTTACAAAAGCCTTAGAACTTTACAGCATACTAGCAAAACAGGGGGATGCAACAGCACAAACATCCCTCGCGTTTATGTACCAAAATGCTCAAGGGTGTGAAAAAAACGATAAAAATGCCTTAGAGCTTTATACTCTTGCAGCCGAGGCAAAACAACCTTATGCACTTTTTAATCTTGCAATTCTTTATGAAAATGGAGTTGGTGGTGTTGAACATGACCAGTTTAAAGCATACGACCTTCACCTAGCGGCAGCTGAACGCGAAGTTCCTCCTGCACAGTATGAGGTTGCTCTTATGCTTGAGCGTGGATTGGGTTGTGTACAAAACTATTCTGAGGCTGCATTTTGGTATGAAGAAGCTGCAAAACGTGGACATATTCAAGCCTTCAATAATCTTGGCGTTTTATATAAAGATGGTCTTGGTGTTGTAAAAGATGATGCTAAATGTTTTATCTGTTTTTCTAAGGCAGCTGAGGGTGGACTTGCACAAGGCTATTATAATCTCGGGCTTTTATATGACCAAGGTGTAGGCTGTGAACAAGACAATGACAAAGCCCTCGACTTATGTCGCAAAGCTGCTTATGCAGGACATGAAAAAGCTAAAGATATTATCAAAGGTCTTCAAGAAGACGGAAAAATAGTTTTTTAAAGGAAAGCACTTGTTTACAGGACTTATAAGAGAGATTGCAACTGTTAAAAGCTTTGTTGGCTCTACCCTTAGCATTAAAGCAAAACTCAAAGCTAAAATTGGTGACAGCATAGCCATTAATGGTGCTTGTTTAACTGTTGTATCAGTCAATGGCGATGGCTTTAGTGTAGAGCTCTCCCCAGAATCTCAAAAACATCTTGTTATAGAAAACTATAAAGATGAAGTGCATATAGAACCTGCCATGATGATGGGTGATAGATTTGAAGGGCATGTTGTGCAGGGCCATGTTGATGCCATAGGAGAGATTATAGATATAAAAAATCTTGGTAACTCTTATGATGTTTTTATAAAAGTGAGTAAAAAACATATAGCTTATATAGTACCAAAAGGTTCTATAACTATAGACGGTGTAAGCCTTACCGTCAATGATGTAAAAGCAGATACTTTTCGCCTCACTATCATTCCCCACACCATGAAAGAAACACTTTTTAAACGCTATAAAAAAGGGACAAAGGTAAATGTTGAGACAGATATGTTTGCTCGTTATGTAGCACATATCATTGCACATCAAACACAAAACTCCTCTCTTAGTTGGGATGAAGTTGATGCTATCAATGCAAGCTTTTAAAAAGCTAGGATAGATAATCAAAAA
>Ga0256828_1002263_pt1 | contig 11557 bp, 9 predicted proteins | sample CV88metaG_FD_185993 | JGI IMG/M metagenome (GOLD analysis project Ga0256828, IMG submission 185993) | Hydrothermal vent microbial communities from East Pacific Rise, Pacific Ocean - CV88 | ecosystem: Environmental > Aquatic > Marine > Hydrothermal vents | place: Pacific Ocean: East Pacific Rise... | reverse complement strand
CACCTTTTAAGTCAATGTCCACTTCTATCTCACCTGCTGCCCAAATAGGTAAAATGACAAGTTCATCTACACCCTCAAAGCACTCTACAAATGCCTGTAAATTATCCATTGTGCGTGAGTATTTATGTGGTTGCCAGATGACATTGAGTTGCGTAAATTCACGCAAACCTTTGTAGGCTTGTAGTGACTCCATGGTTACTTTTATCTCTGTTGGGTGGTGACCATAGTCATCTATCACCACACAATTTTCTTGGTTTTGTACAATGTCAAAACGTTTTTTGATACCTTTGTAGTTGAGAAGGTTTGTACGTATCTCTTCTAGCTTCTCACCTAGTTCAAGTGCTGCAAGTATGGCAAGTGCTGCATCAAGTGCTATGTGGTTTCCAAAACCAAAAACTTCAAAAGTTCCTAAGTCTAAAAGTGTAAATCTTGTATGAGGCTCACCATTTACAAGTACAAATTCGATATTGCTTATGTCTTTACTTGGGTAGAGTTTAATGCTGTCTTGCTCTAATGAAGAAAGAAATTCATCTTCTGCATTGATAACACGTACTTTGGCAAGATTTAAAAAGTTTCTATAGGCATTGTAAAAACGCTCTTCATCATATTCGTAGTACTCCATATGTTCTGGCTCTACATTGGTTACAATAGCCAAATAAGGATTTGAATTTAAAAAACTCTCATCACTCTCATCTGCTTCAAATACTACTTTGTTGTTAGGGTAGTTACGTACGTTTGAGCCAAACTCTTTACTAATAGCCCCTATCAGTGCATTAGACTCAGGTATGATGGAAGAGAGCATCGCAGAAGTAGTACTTTTACCATGTGCTCCCCCAACTGCATACACCTCTTTTTCTCCAAGTATGTACTTGAGAGACTCTTTACGTGAAAGAAGTTCAATACCAAGTTCTTTGGCTTTTTGATACTCTGGGTTATTTGGACGAACGGCTGCTGAGTAAATAACTCTATCTACCCCAATAACTGCATCTTCATGGTGAGGGATAGTAATCTTTGCATCAAAATTAGTAGCTAAATCATTGGTGATTTCTGTCTGTTTTATATCAGAACCTGAAATTTTATCTCCATCGTTATGCAAAAACTTTGCCAATGCTGAAAGTCCAATTCCCCCTATACCGATGAAGTGTATTTGCATTATTTTTCCTTACTCTCTTCTAACACTTTAAGCTCTTGCTTCCCCTCTTCTACATATTTTGCAAACATCGCAAGCAGAATATCTGTTGGTTGCACAAAAGTTTGAATAAAAAATGCCAAAGGGTCATTAGGATCCACATCACTCACATCTACCATCTCTTCAATGAAATTCTCAAAACTATTACCTGCCATTACTGCTGCAGCGTGCACCATCATCGCATCTGCAAGCTCTTTATGGTCAATCGTATGATAAAGTACCAAGAACATCTCTTTGGCTGCTTTTTTATCGTTTTCACTGTAACGCTGAATGGCATGTTCATAAATAGCTCTTGCTATGGCTCTCTCTTCTTCATTATTAAGTACATCAAATGATTTATGTGTAGAGAGGTACTCTGCAAGTCTGTCAAAAGCTGTATTAACAATAAATGTAAATACTTCATTGATTTCATCTTCAGATGACTCTATCACAAGATGAGCATCTAAAAGTTGGTACCCTTTTGCAATACTCTCTTCAGCTTTACACTCTTGCTCTAATCTTTTAATATTTTCTAAAAATTCAGGGTCTTTTTTTAACTCTTCTACATGTATTTCTGGCATATCCATTTTGTTCCTTTATCGGTCGGCTGAAGCCAACCCTACATTCTTTTTTAAAGCATCTGAAATGCGTTCTAGTGCTTCTTTTGTTTTCTCTACTTCATACACAAGGGCAAGTCTTACATACCCTTGTCCTTCACCTTCACGTCCCAAGTATGAACCAGGTATTACTTTGAGGTTATACTCTTTATACAACTTTGTTGTAAAAGCTATCTCATCTTCTACTTTGAGCCAAATATAAAAAGTTGCCTCTGGTGCATCAATACCTAGTATATTCTTAGCCACTTCAAAGTTCTTTTTATACTTCTCTCTAAAAATTGCAACATGTTCTTGATCTGCCCATGCAACAGCTGCAGCTTCTTGCAGTGGCAGTGGTGAAGCACATCCCACATAAGTACGGTAAACCATATACGCTTTCAATATTTCAGCATCTCCTGCAATAAACCCAGAACGAAGCCCCGGTGCAGAAGAGCGTTTAGAGACAGAGTTGATGACGAGTATATTCTTAAATTCACTGTTACCTACTTCTATGCTCGCATTGAGCAGTGAAGGTAGAGGTTCATTCAAATACAAATCAGCATAACACTCATCATTGAGTAAAACAAAATCATGCTTCAAAGCAAGTTCTACCCAATTTTTCAAATCATCCATCGGCATCACTGAACTCGTTGGATTGTTGGGTGAATTGAGTATAACAAAATCTGCTCTACATAATGCCTCTTCATCAACAACAGGCTGAAAGTTGTTTGAGGCAGTAAGATTTAAATATATCACTTCCGCTCTACTTGCTTTTGCTGCACCTTCATAGATTTGATAAAAAGGGTTAGGAAAAACCATTACAGGGTTTTCAATATCATGCAACAAAAACTGCGGAAAGTTAAACAACACTTCGCGTGTACCAAAAGTAGGTATGATTTGGGTATTGTCTAAACCCAGTCCAAAACGCTCTTTGTTGTACTTTAACATAGCTTCACGAAGCACTGCTTCTCCTGCCGTTTTGGGATATTTATTTAACAATGGAGCATGGGTATTTAAAGCATCCAATATAAACTGAGGTGTTGCAAACTGAGGCTCGCCTATAGTGAGAGAAAGTGCTGCATAATCACTATTTGGAGTAATCTCATTAAGTAAAGTATTGAGTTTCTCAAAAGGGTATGTTTCAAAATTCATAAAAGCCCTAATTTTTTACGAATTATAGCGTACTTGGGTTAAATACTGTAGCATAAACCCCATCATTTCCCTACAATTACTGACGTGTAATAAAAGCACTTTTATTAAGCCTGCTACGTACCTTTTTCAATATCCTACGTGCAGTTGCCTCTTTTTTGTATGGACCTATGAGTACTTTATAGATATTACTTTTTTTCAACACATACGGTAAACCAAGTTTGGTTATTTTATGTACATAGCTACTACTTGGTTTTCTTTTAAATGTTCCCATTTGTACATAGTAGTATTGTTTAGATGTATGCTTCTTACTTACTTTTACAATACGTTTTTTTGTACTCTTTTTCTTTAAAACAGCCTTTGGCTTTTTTGTACTACTCTTACTTTTTATACTACTGTGTTTGGTTGTAGATTGTGCTGCACCATTGACCAACCACTCTATAATCTCATTTTGTAATTTAGCTCCACGGTATCTTGATTTTGTACTGTTCACAAGTATCACTACCGTATAGGTTTTTCCTGCTTTGTTTTTTACATATCCACTTATATTCTTCACACGCTTAAGTGTACCTGTTTTCATCCATGCACGATTACGTACTACTGTACCTCTAAAACGTCTTTTGATGGTACCATCGACACCTGCTATAGAGAGTGTTTTCATCCATCTTTGTCCATATCTGTCATAGGCATTATCAAACATCGTTGCAAGCAATTTTGCATTGAGTTTTGCAACACGGGAGAGACCACTTCCATTGTCTAAACGAAGTACACCTGTGCCCAAAGCACCTTTTGATGCCAAGATATGCATGACTGCTTCTCTACCTTTTTTTAAGGTAGCAGGTGCACCATATACTTTTGCACCCAAAAGCAGAAGAAGGTGTCTGGCATAAAGGTTATTACTCTTCTTCGCTGTTTTAGCAATAATCTCTTCCAATGACTTAGAGTAAAATGTAAAAAGTTCAGTTGCATCATGAGGTACTTTATGTAATTTCAATGTACCACTGACAAATATACCCTCTTCTTTCATTTTAGCTTTCAGTGCATAATAAAATGACAAATACGGCTTCGTCAATACTTTACAAATATTACGTTTACCACAACGTTTTGATATCTTGCCTTTTAAAATAACACGCGGTACTACCTGAGTTTTATCTATCTTGACTCCAGGCCAAGAGTAGCGTCCTCGACATGGCTTATTAACACGTTGCAGGTTATTGATAACCTTATAACTGCCATCTTGATTTTTCTTATATACATCATCTTTATTAGGTGTCACACAGATGGTACTGACACGTTCATTAAACATCATAGCATCAGGCATAGCATTGTAGGCACTGTAAAGGTTTTCATCAAAGCCAGAACTGTCTTTATTCCCTACTTTAAAATAACTTCTGTCTATAACAATATTGCCTAAAATTTTATGAATACCCTCAGCACGTATATAAGAAATTATCTTATCAAGATCTTTATTCTTTAGTGTAGGGTCACCAAATCCTTTAATATATAAATCACCATATAGTACACCATTTTCTATCTTGCCTTTGGCATAAAACTTTGTGGGCCAACGATAATTAAACCCAAGTTTTAATACAGCTGCATAAGTACTGAGTACTTTAATGACAGATGCAGGAGTACGGGTCTTTTCAGCATTCAGTGAAGCAATGACTTTCCCCCCTGCTCCAGCCTCTTTAATATAAATACTGACATCTTTTTTAGCTATACCGGATTGATTAATTTTTTGATTTATTGCTTGAGGCAATGCAAAGATATATAATGGTAAGAGAAATACAAATAGTATACTACGCATCTCTATCCTTTACTGCTTGTAATAGTCTCTGCATAGCTATCTCCAATACTTCTCTACCTGTACCTACATTTAGACGCATAAAACCTTCTCCTGAATGTCCAAAACTTACACCATCATTGAGTCCAAGTTTTGCTTTGTTATAAAAAAATTTTCTTAATTCTTCTTGGTTTAAATGTAAAGAGTTACAATCCAGCCACATTAAAAACGTAGCCTCTGTGGGTATTACAGTAATAGGCAAATGGTGCTTTTTTATAAATTCTTTTACATACTCAATATTGCCTATCAGATGCTCTTTTAACTGCTCTAACCAATCTTCACCATCATTATAGGCAGATATCAAAGCTTCTATACCAAATGGATTTCCATTGGTTATTCCTGATTTATCTTGCTCTATTTTATAGGCTTGGCAAAGTTTTGCATTGGGAATAATAGCATAAGAAGTATTGAGTCCTGCAATATTAAATGTTTTAGAGGGGGCATTGAGTATAATACATTGTTGCAACACCTGTTCAAACCCAATAATACTATGATGTATTTGTTTATATACAATATCAGCATGTATTTCATCTGCAATAATACATACATCATTTTCAAGACATATTTTTATCATTCTTTCTAATTCATCTTTATGCCAAGCCCTTGAAGTTGGGTTATGAGGGGAGCAGAGTAAAAAAAGTTTTACCTCTTTTGCTTTAGCTTCAAAATCTTTAAAATCTATTTGATATATCCCATTTTCGTACAACAATGTATTATCAAGTACTTTTCTTTTTTTATGTTTTACCGAACTAACAAAAGGTGGATAGAGTGGCGTTTGTACCAAAATACCATCACCCTCATTTGTATATGCAGTAATAGCAAAATTGATAGAAGGCACTACACCATAGCAAGGGACAATCCACTCTTTTTTAATAATAATATTAAAACGTTTCAACATCCAATTTTGTATTGCTTCATAGTACTCAGGAGGATATACAGTATACCCATACAGAGGGTGTAATGCCCTCTTAGCTAATGTTTCTTGCACACACTTTGGTGATGCCAAATCCATATCAGCTACCCATAGAGGAAGCAAATCATCTGTACCAAACTTTTTCAGAATATCATCATATTTGGTAGTATAGGTACCCTCTCTATCTATGGATTTAAATATCAACTTTTTTCTCCCATATACTCATCTGTGCCATAGTGTGTTGGTGTTTTCGTGCTGTTTCTTGTATCACAAAAGGTACATCTTTTGTTTCTAAAAGTATAAAATTTGCTGAAAGTATCTCTTCTAACCCTTCTAATGTTGTAATATTTTCTCCATCACGTTTATAGCCACCTATCCACTTCTCTTTGGGTGTTGATTCCTCTTGCCAAGTATACGGAGAAGTTAATATCAATATTCCACCATCATTCAATCGTTCTGCAAGCGAGTCCAAAAACTTTTTGGGATCGTAAAGTCTATCAATGAGATTACCAGCAAAAATTAAATCAAACTCTTTAAAAATAGATTTTAGATTACAAGCATCAGCTTGCCAAAATGAGACTCTATCTCGTGTATTTTCCAAAGCATAATCAGATAACTTTACTTCATGAAAACTTTTTAATTCACCTTCTATTGGTAATGCATAGCGAAGAGTTCTATTTTCTTTAAGTTCTTGGGCTTCTTGTATAAAACGTGCTGAAAAATCTACCCCAACAACCTCTTGAAAATCACGTGCAAGTTCAAAACTGCTTCTTCCTATTGCACAACCAATATCAAAAGCTTTTTTTCTTGGTCTATCTTTCATTACATCTAGTGCCAAACGTGCACATTTGGCAGGATAATTTTCAACACCTAAACGGTTATCTCCCCAACCAAAATGACAATACTGTGCAATAATACTATCTGTAGTATAATAATCTGTCACGACTTTCTCCTCATAGTTACTCTCTACCACTCTAAAACCAGCATGTTGATAAAAATGCCGTCTAAATCCATAACGGCTTTTTTGTGTAGCCAAATTCCCACAACTTATCCATGAACCACCCTGAATAAGATTATGTTTACCATCAAAGGTAGGCACAGTAAAATCATCATATATAGGATGTACTTTAAAGCCATCAAATGGATACATAGGGGTACACGACCATTGCCATACATTTCCAATCACATCATAAAATTCTCCTCCATGCTGATAACTATCTACAGGCATAGGTGAAGCAAACCCCTCTAAGTTTATATTTGCAACATTTTTTCTCTCTGTTGTCCACTCTACATATGAAGAAACACCACTTACATCCCTTAATCGGATATACTCATCTTCTGTTGCTAAGGTAATATTCGTATTTAGTTTTTCACTTTTCCATTGACAAAATGCCATAGCTTCTACATAATTTACTTCCACTGGCCAAGAAAGAGGCAAGGGTATCTCACGACTTACAGTACGTAACCAAAACCCATCTTCTTTTTTTCTCCAAAACAATGGAAATTCAGCCTGCATATATTCACGCCAAGCTTTTCCTTCTTGAGACCAATATAAATCATTTTTATACCCATTATCTACTATAAATTCTAAATACTCTGCATTAGAAGTCAAATATTTAGCTGCTTTAAATGTTGGTATATATGCCTCATGTGTACCATACTCATTGTCCCAACCAAAAAGTTTTGCCTCCCTATTTTTCCCTAGTCTTACCACACCACTCTCTACTTCTAAAAATACATTTTTAGGTACTTTTTTATCATAACTATACTCTTCCCACATATTATTTTCTTCTATATAGTCAAGAGGGAGTTGTCGTAAAAGTACAGAAGAGGTCTCAAGATGAATATTTTCATGCTCAATACCCATCATTATCACCCACCAAGGAGACATCTCTGTAATAGGCAGTCTTAAAGCTAGTCTATCTATCACTTCATTTACAAGATTATAGACTTTATCACGATATATTTGTGTCTCTTCAAGCGTTGGCCAATCATAGTTTTTTTCATTTAGATCATCCCAAGACATCTCATCAACACCTACAGCAAAAATAGATTCTAATTTAGGATTAATTCGTTGATCAATAATCTTTGCAAGTTTTAATTTATTAACAAAAAAGGTAGCAGTATGTCCATAGTAGAAAATAATAGGATGTCGAAGGGGATCAGCTTTTTGAAAGTAGGCTTTTTCATTTGATACAAGTGCAAAAAGAGATTCATAACGCTTATAGCACATTTGAAAATATGCTTTTATCTCTTTTCGTTTTACTTCAGGATTATCTCCATGAAGTGTAGGCATCTGAATCATATATGATTCCTTTTATAAATAATAATCATGAAGATGCCTAACTAAAAAGGTTAAAAATCTACCTTCTCTTTAGAACTCTCAATCATGGAAACAAAAATAGTATATAAATTCGCAATAACAGCACCAATGACAAGTCCTACAGCTATCTTATCGTTAGCATAAAACTGTAATGCGAAAAATGCAGGAATAAGATGTAAATCAGCCACCAATGAACCTGCTAAAAGTTCAGCGGAGAGTACATTTCTAACCCCTATTTTCAAGAGTGTAGAAACCATATTTACAGACCCAGCTATAAAGAGTGCCACAATAGAATTTTCATACAAAAATGCTGCTGATGTTGTCAGTGACATCAATGTAAAAAATATATAAAAAACTTTACCCCAATTCATTCAAACTCCTTCTTTAAACTATATTGTACCATTTTCATACATTGCACGCATTTTTTCTTTCTCTTTTTCACGTTTTGCCTTTTCTGCTGCTTTTAAACGATAGTCAGAAACAGAGAATCCTAATAGCATCAATATTGGTGATGCCACAAAAATAGAAGAGTATGTACCTACTACAACACCTACAAGTAAAGTGAAACTAAATCCTTTGATAATCTCTCCACCAAATAAGAAAAGTGTCAACACAACAAAGAATGTTGTTAAAGATGTTAATGTAGTACGTGAAAGTGTTTGTGTAACAGACTCATCAATAATTTTTGACAAATCAGGCTCTTTAATGGTATTAATACCCTCACGAATACGGTCAAAAACGATAATGGTATCGTTGAGTGAATACCCAAGTATCGTAAGCAGTGCTGCCAACGTGTCTAAATTTACTTCTATACCAAACAAGACTACTGCACCCATAGCAATCGTCACATCGTGAAGCAATGCCATCACTGAAGCAATAGCAAAACGCCATTCAAATCTAAAAGAGACATAAATAAGGATACCAAGAATAGATAAAAGCATTGCCATCAGACCTTTTTCTCGTAGTTCAGAACCTACTTTGGCCCCAACAATATCGACACGACGTACTTCAAAATCACCCGTACCTTTGAGTAATTCTCGCATGGAGTCACCCATATCTTTATCTAGAGATTTACTACTTTTTTTCGTACGAATAATAATCTCATTGTCATTACCAAAGTAAGTAACACTGGCACTCTCATACTCTTTGACTTTAGAAATTGCATCTCTTACTTTTTGTATAGGTGCTTTTTCTTTGTAGTGCACTTGTACTAAGGTACCACCGGCAAAATCAAGCCCATAGTTAAATCCTTTAGTCATAATCAACCCTAAAGAGATAATTAACAATGTAAGTGAAACAAGCCCAAAGCGTTTACTTTGAGCCATAAGATTTAGAGGTTTTTTATATTTAAAAATTTCCATTATTTTTTCCCCTCCTTTTTAATACCAAACCAGAAGCCCAATTTGTTTTTATCAATTTTTGGTAACAACCATTGATAGATACCATGTGTACCTACGATAGCTGTCAGCATAGATGCTAAAATACCAATACCCATGGTAAGTGCGAACCCTTTCAATGGTCCTGTACCATATGCCCATAATACAACTGCAGCAATAAGTGTTGTGACATTGGCATCCAAAATAGCTGTGAAGGCTTTATTGTATCCATCTTCTATAGCTTTCCCAATAGATTTTCCTTCATGCAGCAACTCACGAATACGTTCATTGATAATAACATTGGCATCAACAGCCATACCTACTGTTAAGACAATACCTGCCATACCTGGTAGTGTCAAGGTTGCTCCAAAGAGTGACATAATTGCCAAAATAAGAAAAAGATTTCCAATAAGTGCGATATCTGCAACTAAACCTGCCATTCCATAATATAAAATCATAAAGAATACAACCAAGACAAAACCTAAAGAGAGTGCTAACATACTTGCTTTAATATTATCTGCACCCAAACTAGGACCAACAGAACGTTTTTCCATGACATACACAGGTGCGAGTAAGGCTCCTGAACGTAAAGCAATGGCTAAATCATGTGCTTCGGAAAGTTTAAAGTTCCCACTTATCTGCACACGTCCACCACCAATACGCTCATTAATTACTGGAGCAGAATAGACTTTATTATCTAAAACTACTGCCATACGTTTACCTACATATTTACCTGTAAAATCACCAAATATTTTTGCACCCTGCCCATTAAGCGTGAAGTTAATGACGGGTTGATTATTTTTATCAAAACCTACCTTTGCATCAGTTAGCATAGAACCATCAAGTACAGGAATGGCACGGAGAAGATATTTTTCAGGTGTATTTACATCCTCTAAAATCACATCCCCAAAACTTTTTGCTTCAGCAACACTCATCGTACTGATACGTGCTATTCGGTCTTCATCCACAGCCATCAGTTGTAGATGAGCTGCACGAGCGATGAGTTCACGTATACGTTGTTCATCAGCTTGTGTTTTAATACCAGGTACTTCAACCAAAATTTTATCTTCACCTTGTTTAGCTACAGTTGGTTCTGCAAGTCCAAAAGAATCAAGTCGTGTACGTATAGTATCCACAGCCTGAGATATAGCATTTTGTTTTGTGCGAACCATCTCTTCTGTTGTCATCTCAATAGAGAATTTTAGACCATTTTGACTCAGTGTTATACCTTCTAACTCTTTTTTTAAAAGTTCAGTCGCTTTTTTGACATCATCATTATCAAGAAGTTCAAAAGTAATTTTTTCACCATCCACCATACGCAATTCATCAAAAATAATATCTTCATCATCAAATATATATTTTACAGTAGCTGCCATAGATTTAATACGTGATTCAATGGCTACTTCACTTTTAATACCAAGAAGCATATGTAGTCCACCCTGAAGATCAAGTCCTAATGTAATTTTCTTACCTTCTTCACTTTGCGTGAGAGATGGAATCGAAAAAACAACACCAAAAATAAGTGCAAATATGAAAAGAATAACTCTATAATTAAGCGTTTTCACCAATTTCTACCTTTTTTGATACATAGGCACGATCTAGTTTTACAATTGTGTCATCATTTAATTTGATTTTGATAAAATCTTCTTCAGGTTTGACAATTACAGCGATAAGTCCGCCTGTAGTAATAATTTTATCACCCTTTGCAAGACTCGCTAACATCTCTTTATGTGTCTTTTGAGCTTTTTGTTGTGGTCTGATAATCAAGAAATAGAAAATCGCAAATAATAATATAAGTGGCAAAAATGAACCAATTATGCTGCCTTGTTGTTCCATGAGGAATCCTTTTGAATAAAATTAGACAATATTTTACCACCTTAGAGATAACAAGAGGCTTGTTCATTGCTCTTTTAGGCTCTGCCTTCATCTACCTAAGCTATTGGGATTTCTCAACACCTCTTCTCAATACCATTTTGGGACTACTTACTCTCTATTTTCTTCTACGCTCAGAAACAAAAACATGGTTTTTTACAGGTGCATTTTTAGGATTTTTTTGGTTCTGGTGGATATCACTTAGTCTTATACACTATGATATGATCTGGGCTGCACCTATTGTGATACTCATCATCATGGGAACTTATGGTCTTATGTTTGCTTTTATTGCATGGATAAGTGAAAAAGTAACCTCT
>Ga0256828_1002262_pt1 | contig 11561 bp, 10 predicted proteins | sample CV88metaG_FD_185993 | JGI IMG/M metagenome (GOLD analysis project Ga0256828, IMG submission 185993) | Hydrothermal vent microbial communities from East Pacific Rise, Pacific Ocean - CV88 | ecosystem: Environmental > Aquatic > Marine > Hydrothermal vents | place: Pacific Ocean: East Pacific Rise... | reverse complement strand
TTTAAAGAAAAGAACTGTAGGAATACTTCTAATTCCAAATTGTCCAGCAACTTCTGGAGCTTCATCAGTATTTACTTTTGCTATAGTTGCTTTTCCTTCATAATCAGCCGCTAATTCTTCAATTACAGGGGCAATCATTCTACAAGGTCCACACCATGGTGCCCAAAAGTCTACTAATGTTACACCTTCTTTAATTGTATCTGCAAAATTACTTCCATTTAATTCAACATATTTTCCCATTATTTCTCCTTAAAATTTTAATTAACTGATTATAACACAAAACTACTCTGAATAAAAGAGTAATTTTGTGTAAATTGTAGTTTTTTTACTAAAAGTAGCAGTTAGTGTTTTGAAGCAGTCTTATACATTTTAATAGACAATACTAAAAATCTATAAAATTGATAAATTACACATTTTCTTCTAAATTGCTCCTCCGCAAGAGGATACATTCCATAATTCCAATCTGTATAATTTCTTTCTTCCCAACTTGTAGCAAGAAGGTTTTTTCCTTTAATTTGTTTACTCATTTCATTCTCCTTTTATTTTAATCTGGAATTAACCACCATCCTGGATTTGCTTTTGCTTTATATAAAAATGCATAATGCATAAGCCATTTAAACCAATGTCCAGCAATACCAGGTTCACCTAATGTATAATCTAAATCTCTTCCAAAATCTGGATATTTTTTATAATCTGGAATAGTAGGATATACACTCATAGTCCCTGCCATTCCTCTAAATCCATAACCAATACTTACTACACAAATAGAAGCAAAATCAGCCATACTTGCACTTCTTGGAAATTTATATTCTCCACCTGCTTTAATAGTTGCTGCTAAATTATGCGCAATAGCATTTCCCATAACAGCACTTGGCATACCAGTTCTTGGTGGTGCTGGTGTAAGTGGTCTTCCACTTTTTGTAGTTTGTGGTTTTGAAATTGGATGTGGTGGTGCAAAAGCAATACCTATAGCAAATATATTTTTCCAAGTAGGATTTTGCAAAGTTTTTGGCCAATCTTCTCCACTCCATTCATGATATGGTTTTTTGGCACTTGAATAATCAGCATCTACTGTCATCAGTCCATTTGCTTTAAATAAACTTCCATCATCTATTTCATTACCATCTTTATCAATACCTTTAATTCCAACTCCTGCAAATGCTGGAATTAACATAGAAAAATCATATTCCATTGTATCTTCTGTTCCATCTACATTTTCATAATAAATTTTATTTTCATCAACTTTATAAACTGAATTTCTCATATACCATTTAATACCAAGTTCTGTAAAAAGAGATTCAATGATATTTTTTGAATGAGCTACATATCCATTATTTTTTACATACGCTCCACCCATTCCTAAATCACCTGCCATCCATTCATTAGAAATATATCTAATATCTGCCATATGACTTAAACCTTTATCTTTTACTAAACTTGCTACATTTAAACAATACTCAATAGCTGCACCCTGACAAGTAGCCCCTCCATGACCAAGTCCAATAACAATTTTTTGTTTTTGTCCATTTTTCATTTTTTCAATCGTATTTTTTAATTCTTCCCATGCATGAGTTGCATGAGTATAACTACAAATTGAAACAGTTGTTCCTTCATCTGGTCCCATTCCCTCTGTAGCTGCAAAATTTAACTTCGGACCTGTAGCATTGATTAAATAATCATATTCAACTTTTTCATTTTCTTTATTTTCTACATATTCAACAGTTACAAATCCTTTGTCCGTAGTTTTATCACCATCTGGATGAATAGTTTTTGCAAACGCTTGTTTAAAAATAATTCCTAATTTTTTATAAGGAATTGATAAAGGAAACTTAACCTGGTCTGCTTTCATATGTCCTGTCCCAACCCATACATTTGATGGTACCCATTGATATTGTGAATTTGGAGAAACTACAATAACCTCACATTTTTTACCTAATAATTTTTTAAGATTTAAAGCTGCTGTATGTCCTGATATACCAGCTCCTAAAATTACGACTCTTGTCATACTATTTCCTTTCTAATTAAATGTTTAATTAGAGTAATTTTATCTGATTTAAATCAAAAAAGGAGTAAATATATCTTATTTTAAGTAAATTTAATGATATAACTATTTGTTATAAGTAGAGGTTATAATTAAAAGTATTTCCTCAAAAGAGGAAAAGTTTTAGTGAGGTTGATTACTTACATCCAGTAAAGTATCAAGAAGTTTAAAAATAGCAATCCCTAAACCAAGACAAGCAATAATTACCATTACTTCCATAGAGTGAGGAGCTTCATAAATCACTTTTTCAAGTTCTGCTACAGAATAAGTAGAGAATGCTTCTGGTCCCATACCGAATCTATTTGTCATAGGTTCAGCATTTCCACCATATACTAAAAGTTCTCTAGAAGCAAATGTTCCAATCGCTATCAATAATCCAGCTAAGAAATTTTGTTTAGCAAATAATAAAACTAAAGGTAATGCTAATCCAACAATAATATATCCATAAAACATTGTTGAATATGGTGCTTCACCAATACTTCCTAATCCAGAGATAGTTTCATAAACTGCTACTAAAACAATCAATACTATAGCAGCTTTTTTAAGAATTTCACTTAATTCACCATACCAATCTTTATCTTTAAGAGCTAGTCCTGCATAAACCATAGCAAAAGCAACACCAGTTAAAGAACCAGTAAGTAAGAAATAAACCCATAAAGTTGGAAAATCTGTCCATAAATGTCTTGCATCATTTAATTGGAATAAAATACCTTGGATATAAAATTCTGCCATATCAATACCTAAACCAATTACAACTAAAGGTAATGCTAATTTTTTAGCAAGTTCTCTTTTATTTGTCATTAAGAAATAAATCTCAATAAATGTAAAAGGGATATAAATACTATATAACGGAAGCATCATCCACATACCTGATTGAGGTTGAGGATTTAAAATCATCCAATAAATATTAAGAGGATTACCCCAGTCAGATGCGATTGAAGCCATTCCTCCAAGAGCTAAAGCAATACCTAATGTCATTAAAGCAGCACTTGCTTTATGAGCAATATGAAGCCCTACTAATTCAGCTAAAGCTACTAAGAAAATTAAAGCACTTCCACCATATAATAAATAAGTATATTGAGCAACAAAGATACCCCATGGCTCTTGTCTAGGAACTTCTTCAATATGATGCATATTAAAAATTTGTTCTTTTAAAGCTTCTGCCATAACTGCTGCATGATTTCCACCAGCTTCTACTAAATCAGTAGTATTTACAAATTCATGTCCAAATCTAAGTCCATAAAGTTGAAACCACCCTACAACTCCTACTGCTAATAAAAGATATGCAAAAAGCATAGTTTTATTCAAAAATAATTCTCCAAAGCTAACAGACTTGAAATTAAGCCCACAGCATTCTTTTACGCCTCTTTCCATTCGTCTCTCCTTTTAGCTGTAGCTTCCTCATATTGTTTAGAAAATTTATCCCACGTATGAAGTTTAATCCCTTCACCTAATGTTCTTTTTTGTAACTCTTTATCTTCTGGTGCTAGATAGAAAAGTTTAGGCATTGTATCTTCATTTTCTTTAAGAACAAAAAATTCTCTTCCATCAAGTCTTTTTCTAATATCACTATTTTCATCGCTAATATCACCAAAAGTTCTTACTTTTGTAGGACATGTAGCACTACATGCAGTTGTTCCAAATTCTTGAATTCTTCCATCACAAAATGTACATTTATCAACAGCATGTTTTGTTTCATCTACAAATCTTGCTTCATAAGGACAAGCTTCCATACATCCTTTACAGATAATACACATATCATAATCAACTTTTACGATACCACCTTCTACAAAGTGACTTGCTCCTGTAGGACATACTGTTACACAAGGAGCATCTACACAGTGATTACATTGAGAAGGATAAAAATTAACAAACATATCTGCTAATGTTTTTCCACCTTCAACTACACCAACCCAGATTCTTTGTTTATCTGCACCTATCATAACTCCATTTTCATCTTTACAAGCTACTTCACAAGCTCTACAATCGATGCAGTTTTGATATTCAAGTGCCATTGCATAATTTGCCATTTGTTACACCTTTCTTATTTTAATAATAGTTTCATTCATACTTGCTGAACCTATAATTGGATCAATACTATTATCACAAACTTCTGCTTGAGATATACCATTATTTTCACCAAGTGTTAATAATGTTGATTTACTTCCAAATCCAGTTGCGATATAAGCAGTGTCTTTTCTAATTCTTTTTGTTGGGAATACTTTTGCTTTTACATCCCTTCCACTTGCATTTGTAATGATTACATCATCTTTAAACTCAAGATTATGCTCTTTTGCAAATTCATCATTTATCCAAACATAGTTATAATTCATTAAATCAAGTAATAAATAGTTATTTACACCTGCTGATTGTGTAAAATAAGCATGTCTTCCTAAAACTACTCTTAATTCACCTTTTTTAGTATCAGCTTCTTTAAATAAAGAATCTCTCCACATAGGGAATTTTCCAAGAATTTCTTTTTTACCTGTAATTGGATTTTTAAATGGTTTAGCATCAATATTATTTAGAGATACTGTAATAAATTTTTTATTTATTGGTTTAATATACCAATTTTCTGGTAATTTTGAATAAAGTTTATAAATAGCATATGTTGCATTTCCTAAATCTGCAAAATCTCTACCTAAAACAACTTCTAATTCTTGTTTAGTTTTTTCATCTGCTTTTGAAACAACTTCATGTAATTTTTCAAAATTAACTTTTTTATAATGTTCTTCAATTACACCATCTTTAATAGCATCTTCAATACCAGGCCAATAAGCACCATATTCTTTTGCTATTTCAGCAGCTTCTTTACCAAATGCTTCTGTCATAACTTCTTCATTAAATTCAGAAATCGTTTTTTCAAATGCTGCTGAAATTTTATAAGTAGCAATATCTAAGTCATCTTCACTTGCATGTTCAATAATTTTTTCTACTAATTTTTCATCTTTAATATCAGCTTTAAGTTTTGCTTCATCTAATTCAAATTCATCATTTAAATATTTCGCTAAATCAAAATCTTTTGGAAGTGCTACTTCCATATCATCTTCATCCCAAGTATTTTTAAATGTAATAGCTGCAAATGGTTTTTCGATTCTTTTTGCTATTTCACTACTCATATAATAAATATGTTTTACATCACCTATTGGTTTTTGAGCTGCACTTCTCCATGCTATTACAGGTTCACTAATTCCAAATTGTTTTACAAGTGATTCTCTTTCAAGGTAAGTAGTATCAGGTAAAATTACATCAGAGAAAAATGCTGTATCATTTACAATTACATCTATTGTTACTACTAAATCCATTGATTTAAACATATTAGCTGTTGCTTCATAATCAGGAACTGATTGCATAGGGTTTTGTTTATAAATAAACATACTTCTTACAGGATATTCCCATTCAGCTAATTTTTCACCTTTTTTCCATCTTGTATTTATATCTAAAACAGTATCTCTGAATACTTGCCAAGAACCTTTTGTAGGGTTTGCTAATGGATATTCACCAGGATTTGCATTTACTTTTGCTATATCAATTCTTGGTTTTGCATTATCATAAATAGGAAAATCTTCATATTCATAAGATTCTATTTTTTTGATACCTCTTCCTAATAATACACCACCTGGTCTATTAACTGTACCATGAATTGCATTAAAAATAGCTTGAGCTCTTCTAAAATCAAAATCTTGATAATACCAAGTAGATTTTCTACTTCTATAACAATTTGCAGCACCTTCATATTTTTCAGCAGCATCAGAAAATTCTTTTGTTAATCTTTTAATAGTTTCTGCTGGAATTTCAGTAATTTTAGCAGCCCATTCAGGTGTACAATTTTTTCCTTCACCATTTTTAAAATAATCTTCTAATTCTTCAATTCCATCTACATATTTTTCAATATAATCTTTTTTATAAGGAGTTTTATGATAATCATTTTGAATAGTTTCCCAAATCATAGCAAGCATTAAAGCAAGGTCTGTTCCTGGTTTGATAGGGATAAATTCATCAGAGTGACTTGCTGTATTTGTATATCTTGGATCAATATATACTATTTTTTCAAGCCCTCTACCATGAGTTCTTCTAAACATATCAAGTGTATCAGGAGTTACAATACCTTCTGCTCTATTTGCACCAAGATTTAAAAGATATTTTGTTCTTTGAAAATCTCCATTTCCCCAACTTCCAAAAATCATTTTATTAGCCATAAATGATGGAGCAAAACAAGTCGTAAAGTGGTCAACAAAGTTAGCACTTCCAACACCATTGATTAAGTTAGCAAATACAGGATCACCCATATTACCAGTTGAAGCACCAGCACCAAAAGCAAATGTACTTCTATTATCTTTTTCTTCATCTAAAATTTTTACCATTTTTTTAGAGATAAAATCAAGTGCCTCTTCCCAAGTAGCCTTTCTAAATTTACCACTACCTTTTTCACCTACTCTAATAAGTGGAGTTGTAATTCTATCTGGATCATTTTCAGAAGCAATTCCAGCTTGCCCTCTAGCACACATAAAGTTTCTACTTTTTGTATAAAGTGGATTTGGTTCTATTTTAGTAACTTTTCCATCTACATTTCTTGCAATTACACCACACATATTTACACACATACCACAAATTGATGGTGTATATTTTGCATTTTTAATATCTTCTTCTTTTTCTTTTTTTGCTTCTTTTGCATCACCATAAGATTCTAATGCAAAAGCAGATGTTGTTGCAACTCCTGCTGCTACTGCAGCTGTTGCTGAACCTTTAAGAAAGTTCCTTCTTTTTAAGTCTATAATTTCAGACATCTACTCTCCTTAATTTAATAATGTTTAATGTTTAATTGTTAATGTTGAATGAAAGTGTTTCACATTTAACATTCATAATTTAACACTAAATAAACCACTGTTAATTATAACAAAGTTTATATTTTAATGAATTCCCAAAAGGGAATTATAAGTAAAACTTATCAATATTGATATCTAATATAAGCTCTGATATCACTTGCTTTTTTAACATAATCCTCATTGTCTGGATTTCCATTATTTCCAAAAAATGCATCACTTCCAGCATGATTATATCTGAAATATGTAGCTCTTAATGAAGCAGTTAAGTGTTCTATAATAGTTTTATTATAATAAACTTCATAAGCATTACCTCTTACAGCTGCTATACTTCCTGCTAAAGTATCTTCACCATAAGTCATAGGTCTAAAATATTTACTTCCATGAACATAATTTACACCCCATCTATCATTATCTCCAAATCCATCCATATCAGCACCTACCCAAATAGAAGTACCAGTTTTTTCTGCTGTAGAACCTAACATTTTTTTATCTTTATCAGGTAATGTTCTTGTCCATGCAAAAGAGATAAATGCTTTTGTATCATCCATAAAATCACTTATTTCATCACCAATACCATCAGCTTTAAAAATTAAATTACTTCCCATATAATTTCCTAAAGCATCCATCTTATTATCATCATTATATCCCATTACATTCCATGCATAGATATTTTCCCACCATACTGAGTATTGATCATCATTATAAGGAACAAATAAAAATCCACCCATATCATTATTAGGATTTTTACCTTCATCAGAATAAGCTGCTCCATTATTAGCAAATTTTCCATCTATAGAAGAATATCCTCTACCAAAACAAAATTTAAGATTTGTTCCATAATCTTCACCCATACTACCCATTGCATCAGGTCTTAACCATAAACTAAATCCATCAAATTCCATATTGATTAGATGTGCTATAGGTGACGTAGGAACATCTCCTTCTCTTAAATTAGCAGGATATCCTCCAACTGCTGGTCTTCTACCTGCACTAAACATATATTCTCCATCTTCACCAAAGAAATAATTAAAAAATGCTTCTTTTACTCTTAAATTAGTATCATCTGGAGTTTCACTTGCTGTCCAGTTACTATTATCATATCCAGTATTATCCACTTGATTCATACCAAATACATTATATGCTTCTAATGTTAAAGTTGCTTTTAAATTATCACTTGGTTTAGCTACACCTTGTAATTGAACTTTATTTGTAAGTACTGTATTATCATATACTTTACCTTTTTTTGTTTCTTGATGAATAACATCTAAAGCACTTCTAAGTCCATAATGAAAATTAATATGATCTTCATAATGTGATTGTTTAACTTCTTGTAAATTTGCAGCTGTTGTTTCTTGAGTTGATTTTACCTCTTTTACTGCTTTTGCTTGTTCATCTTGTGCTTTTTTTAATTCTTGAATTTGAGCTTGAAGAATTTGTAATTGTTTTTGTAAATCTTCGATTGAAGGTGCTGCAAAAAGTGATGCTACTGCCACTGTACTAACTAACAACTTTTTCATTTACTTCTCCTTAAATAATTTTTTGATTTATGTAGATTTTAATTTTTGTAGTAAAAAAAAGAAAAAAGGAAGTTCTTACGAACATCCTGCTGGGATTTTTCCATTCATAATACCGATTAAGAAATCTCTTAAATCTTTTAATTTTTTCTTTTTAACGATTTTTTTAATTCCCGCTGCTGCTTTATCTTGCCCTTTTTCTTCAAGTGCTGCAATAAGACCTGCTGCATTATTATCTAATAATTTCTCAAGTTGCGCTGCTGTTTTAATATTTAAAAGTTTTAACATTTGAGATGATTTTAATTTAGATTTTTTCTTAACCATCTTGTTATAATATTTAAAACCTTTGTTATAATCAGCCATTGCTGAAGTCATACTAAGTCCTGCGATTATCGCACCTGCTGCGATTACTTTTAATAATTTCATGATTTTCTCCTTGAATTTTTGTTTTGCAATATTATATTAAAAAGCAAGATTTTTTACAAATTGATTACAATTTTTATATAAATGAACATAAATTCGTGTAATTTCGTAATACATCTTGTTAATCTTCTGTTCATTTATAATAAATAGTAATTCTTAATATAAGTAAAACTTATAATTTTATTTTATGATATAATTTCAACAAAAAAAGGTATTAAATGGAAAAAGCTTATAAACTTTTAGCAAAACAAGAACATATCTCTGCAAATGAAGCTAAAAGACTTATTGATAGTGGAAAAGTTTTTGCATATGACAAAAAAATAAAAATTGCAAGGGCATTGATGAAAGAATCTACAAAATTCAAAATAGCCCATACACAAAAACCAAAAAAAATATTTGAAGATGATAATATTATAGTAATAAATAAACCTCCTTACATTACAAGTGAAGAGATTTCAAAAGTATATGATACACCTTTACTTCATAGATTAGATAAAGATACAAGTGGTATTTTAGTTTTAGTAAAAAATAAAAATTTTCAAAAAAAAGCTATAAATGAATTTAAAAATAAAAATGTTTATAAAGAATATCTTGCTTGGGTAAGTGGTATTGTAAGTGAGCCTATTACTGTTGATATGCCTTTAAAAGTTATAAAAAGTAAAAGTGGTGCTTATTCTAAAATAGATAAATATGGTGATGAAGCTATTACAGAGATTGAACCAGTAAAAGCATTTAGAAGTAAAAGTGAAATAAAAGCTGTAATTCATACGGGAAGAACTCACCAAATAAGAGCTCATTTAAGTTATATAAATCATCCTATCTTAGGAGATGACAAATATGGTGGAAAGCCAGCAAAAAGAGTAATGCTTCATCATCATAAATTTAAAATATTTGATTATGAATTTAGTGCTGATGTTCCAAAAGATTTTACTATTATGGAAGAATATAACGACTAATTTTTATTATTTATTTTGTTATAATTGCAAAAAAAAATTTTATTAAATTTAAATAAATGGAGAATATATAATGTTTGAAAATATATCAAATTCACTTAAAGGTGTATTTAATAAATTAAGATTTAAAGATGACGAAAAAGCTCTAAAAAAAGCTTTAGATGAACTAAAAAAACTTCTTTTAAAAAGTGATGTTCATTTTAAAGTAGTAAAAGAATTACTTACTAAAGTAGAAAAAGATACAAAAGAAAAAGGGATTGGTAAGGGTACATTTATGAAAGCCCTTGAAGATAATCTTACTGAGGTATTAAAAGCACCTGGAAATTATGGATTTATCTTTGATTCAAAACCACCTACAGTTGTTTTAATGGCTGGTCTTCAAGGTAGTGGTAAGACAACTACTACAGCAAAACTTGCAAACTATTTAAAACAGATGAAAAAGAAAAAAGTTTTAATGGTAGCTGCTGACTTACAAAGACTTGCAGCAGTTGAACAACTTAAACAATTAGCTAGTGCAAATGAACTTGATTTATATTATGAAGATGATAATAAAAATCCAGTAGAAATAGCGAAAAATGGTGTTGAATATGCAAAAGAAAAATTTTATGATGTAGTTTTAGTTGATACAGCTGGTCGTTTAGCTATCAATGAAGAACTTATGAATGAATTAAAACAAGTAAAAGAAGCAATAAATCCTTTTGAAGTATTTTATGTAGCTGATTCTCTTACAGGTCAAGATGCACTAAGAACAGCTAAAAGTTTCGATGAACAATTAAATATAACTGGTGTAATTCTTACAAAATTTGACGGTGATTCTAAAGGTGGTGTAGCTTTAAGTATAGCTCACCAAGTACAAAAACCTCTTAGATTTATAGGTACTGGTGAAAAAATTCCTGATTTAGAAGTATTTATGCCTGAAAGAATTACTTCTAGAATCATGGGTGCTGGTGATATAGAATCTTTAGTGGAAAAAACAAATGCTATTATTGATGAAAAAGAAGCTAAAAAATTAAATAAAAAAATTAAAAAAGGTGAATTTAACTTTGAAGACTTTTTATCTCAACTTGAAACTATGAAAAAAATGGGTAGTATGAAAAGTCTTCTTAGTATGATTCCTGGTATGAATCAATTCGGTAAAGCACTAAAAGAGATGGATTTAGAAAATTCAGGTGAAATTAAAAAAATCAAAGCTATGATTAGTTCAATGACACCAAAAGAAAGGCAAAATCCAGATTTACTAAAAGTAAATTCTAGAAAAAGAAGAATAGCAATAGGAGCAGGATTATCTGCTCAAGAAGTAAATAAAATTTTAAAACAATTTCAAATGGCAGCTAAAATGGCAAAAAAATTTGCAAATAAAAAAGGGATGCCAAATATGAATGATTTAATGAAACAAATGGGAAATATGAAGTTTCCTAAATAAGTCAAATAATCAACTATTGACTTATTTTAATTAAAATTGTAAAATTTCACACAAAATTTTTTAAACATTAAAAAAAGGAAAACAATGACAACAATTAGATTAACAAGAATGGGTAGAAAAAAAAGACCTTTTTATAGAATCGTAGTAACTGATAGCAGAAAAAGAAGAGATAGTGGTTGGATAGAATCAATCGGATACTATAATCCTATGACAGAACCTGCAACAGTTAAAATCGATGAAGAAAGATTAAATTACTGGGTAAGTGTTGGTGCTCAAATGAGTGACAAAGTTAAAAAACTTGCAGGTAAATAATGGTTAAATTCGTTGAGAAGTATATAAAACTTCTTGCATTTCATCCAGATGATGTTGTTGTAAAAATCG
>Ga0256828_1002261_pt1 | contig 11574 bp, 9 predicted proteins | sample CV88metaG_FD_185993 | JGI IMG/M metagenome (GOLD analysis project Ga0256828, IMG submission 185993) | Hydrothermal vent microbial communities from East Pacific Rise, Pacific Ocean - CV88 | ecosystem: Environmental > Aquatic > Marine > Hydrothermal vents | place: Pacific Ocean: East Pacific Rise... | reverse complement strand
AGATGATCCCGTCAAATTTCCGATCCAGTGTCTCTTTTGAAAAGTCTTTTTCCACCGCTTCCGTCTCACACTGGAACTCATTACACTTGTTTTCGAACTCTATCAGCATGGAAGGGGAGTTGTCCACTGCCACGATCTTTCTGACAAACGGGGCAATAAAAAAACCCAGCAAGCCTGTACCGGCACCCAGATCCATGATCTCCATCTCTTTGTTCAATTTTATATTTTTTACTATAAGCTTGGCGATATTTCTCGCATTGGTCACTCTGCGGGATTTCATATCCCAGTTTTTGGATTTATGTGCAAAAAGGTCCACTTTTTTCTCTGCCATATTCATATTCCTTAATATTATTATTATTTCTTTTTTAATATTTTTTAGTATTTTAATCTTTATCTATTCCCCGTAGGGTAGGCAATTGCCTACCATTTCTCATACATACCTAAAACAGACTCTCCTGTTTCACCACTTTAATGGTATCCCAGAAGTACTCCACATGCTTTTCAAACATCGAAACCACGGAAGAGGTCGATTTTTTGTCTAATTTTAGCAAAGAAACCTGCATCTGATAGAAAAAAAGCGGTGAAAAGAACTCATTTGCCAGCAAAAGCGGGTCCGAAGACTTGATCTGCTCCTCCTGCATCATCATAAAGAAGTAGGTCGAGAGCTTTTTGACGTTCTCCTGGTAAAAATGCTCATTGTAGATCTCCCTTATGCGTTCATTTCGGAACATCTCCTGCATCAAAAGCTTGAAAAGCGCCTCATTTTGGCTGTCAAAGCTCAAAAGCTTGAATGTAGTGGCAATCCCCATCAGAAGCGATTTCCCCTGTTTAGCAGCCGTTTGCGGCTCTTTGTCGGCAAATAATGTGACGATGGCGGAGGAGGTCAGGTTGCCAATAAGCGTTTCAAGTATCTCATCTTTGTTCTTAAAGTGGTTATAGAGCGCACTCTGCTTTACTCCCATCGCTCCTGCGATGTCTCTTACCGTTGTGGCCTTGTAGCCTTTGGCAGAGAAGAGTTTGAGTGCGGTTTTGAGTATTTTCTCTTTTGTTTTGCTTCCTTTGGAAAGGGCGGAAACGCCCATGAGCTCGTTCATTCTGACTCCTTTGATGCAATTATAGTGAACATTTGTTCATATGTCAAGAGGAGGGGACTCAAACTTTATGAACAGTTGTTCATATTGTATTTTTCCTAAGCCTTTTAAAGTGAACAAGTGTTCTTTTTTATCACTCTTCTTATTTTAAAAAATGAACAACTGTTCTTTGGATTCTCTACAAGCCCCTTATTTTAGGGCTTTGCGGAGGCTTAGAGTATAAGTACGCAAATGAAATCCATAGTCAACGCATAAAATGGCAAATTTATATATTTTAAAATATTAATTTAGAGGATATATTTTGTTGTACCATAAGGGCAGATACGGGATCTGCCCCTACAGAAGATATCATCTTAACAATATTATTAAATATGAGAATATACTTTGCAGGGGCCTAACCTATGTGTCTGCCCATTTTTAAAATCACAATAATTTATTTATAGCATCCAAAAAAATATTTCGTCGTATGGGCAGATTCCATATCTGCCCAAATCATATTTTCATATTTCCAAAAAAAGACATCGATCAAAATCTTGATTTTCCCAATTTTTCATTTTCCAAGAAAAACAATACAAAAATCCGTAGAGGCAGAATCCATTTCTGCCCACAGACTTTTCCTGCCCAAATTATGTTCGACAAAGCAGAAAAGCAAAAGAGGACCAAATTCCTGATTTTCATAAACAGAAAAACCAACACATCCATACAACCGGAAGAGCATATCCACTTTTTTAATAGAATTTATATTATGTTAACCAAGATATATTTATTGTTCTATATGGTAGATTTTTTCGGGTCCAATTTATTAATATGTTTGACGTAGGGGCGGAATCTATTTCCGCCCTTTTTATTTATCAAAATCGTAGGGGCAGACCCACGTGTCTGCCCTTGGGATGCATGAACAATATTAAGGGTGAACATACGGGTCCGCCCCTACGGGTACATCCATATATTTTTTGCGTAGGGGTCGATTCCATATCGACCCTTTTAATATTAACCCCCTACAAATCCTTCTTCCCATACTCTGGCTTTGGCTCCGCCGCCATCAACTCCGGCTCAACTTCACCATTCACCACATACAGCTTCTGTTTCTTCTCTTCACCATCTTTCGTCCACTCGTCACTCAGTACCTCCGCCTGCTGCATCACCAGTTGCAGTGCTTCGGCCTGTTTGTCCGGCGGATATTTGTAGCGTCTGAGAATAATGCGTATCATGTTACGCATCTTGGCTCGGACGCTTTCGCGTTTTTGCCAGTCGACACTCACACTTTTTCTCAACTTTTCGGTAAGTTCCTGTGCTATTTTTTTGAGTGTCTCATCTCCCATTTCCCGCAAGGCGGATTCGTTCTCTGCCAATGCATCATAAAAAGCCAACTCATCAAAGCTCAACCCCAGCTCTTCACCATGTTTGGCTGCCTGTGCAAACTCTTTTGCCATGGCGATGAGCTCTTCAATGACCTTTGCCGTCTCGATGGCTCGGTTATGGTATTTTGCCAAAGTTGCCTGCAAACGATCGCTAAACTTCTTCTCCTGCACCACATTGGTACGGCTTTTGGCTTTGATCTCATTTTTGAGCAGTCTCTCCAGCAGGGCAACTGCCAGGTTTTTCTGCTCCATCTGGGCGACATCTTCCAAAAACTCATCAGAGAGAATGCCGATATTGGGTTTCTCCAGCCCTACCAGAGAGAAGATATCTTCCACCCCTTCCGAGACCACGGCATTGTCAATGATCTGCTTGATTGCCTGTGTGGTCTGCCGTTTTTTGTCCGAAGGTGAAGTTGCCTTTTGAATGACCGCTTTGACCGCTTGAAAAAAGGCGATCTCCTCTTTGTAGTTTTTGGCTTTGTCGAGTGTTCCACACAGACTGTAGGCTTTGCTCAGAGCTAACACTTCATCAAAGTAACGTTTTTTACCCTCTTCAAGCCCCAGTATGTGGTTAGCCGCCGGTGCAAGCAGTTGGTGTGCATGGGTTGGGAAGGAGGAATAGTCAAATCCATGGAACATATTTTGTACAATCTCCAGTCGCTTGAGCATCTCTGCCAACGCTTCGGCGGTGTCAATGGTACCCTTCCCCTTCCCTCCGGCATGGGTGTAGATCTTGAGTGCTTGTTTGAGTTCGTTGGCGATGCCGATGTAGTCGACAACCAACCCGCCTTTTTTGTCCCTAAAGACACGGTTGACCCGTGCGATCGCCTGCATCAGATTGTGGCTTCGCATCGGCTTGTCGATGTACATCGTATGCAGACTCGGCGCATCGAACCCCGTCAGCCACATATCCCGTACAATGACAAGTTTGAGTTCGTCGTCAGGGTCTTTGAGCCGTTTTTCAAGCTCCTTTTTTATCTGCTTGGGGTAGATGTGTTTTTGTAAGCGTTCATCATCACTCGCCGAACCGGTCATGATGATCTTGATCGCCCCTTTCATCGGGTCGTCGCTGTGCCACTCGGGACGCAACGCAACAATAGCATCGTAGAGATCGACGGCAATATGCCGACTCATCGCCACGATCATCCCCTTCCCTTCAATGACCGCCGTGCGTTCTTCAAAATGTTCCACAATATCCCGTGCCACCTGCTCTATGCGCGCTTTGGCTCCCACAAGTTTTTCCAGGGCACTCCATTTGCTCTTGAAGCGTTCCCGTTCTGCTCGTTCTTCATCCTCTACCAGTTGCCCGATCTCTTTGTCGATCTCCTGCAACACCTCTCCGTCAAGGTCAAGCTTCGCCAGACGGCTCTCGTAGTAGATGGGTACCGTCGCACCATCACGTACCGCATCTTCGATGTCATAGATGGAGATGTAATCACCAAAGACCGCTTGTGTACTTTTGTCTTCACTCTCGATGGGTGTTCCGGTAAAGCCGATAAAGGTGGCATTGGGTACGGCATCTCTGAGATGCTGGGCATACCCGTACTTGAACTTGCCCGTTTCGCTGTCAAGCATCGCATCAAACCCGTACTGGCTGCGGTGTGCCTCATCGGCAATGACTACGATGTTCTCCCGTTCACTCAAAGTTGGGAACCGCTCCTCATCTACTTTGAGTGCGAACTTTTGAATGGTGGTAAAGATGATCCCACCTGAGGGACGATTGGTAAGCATCTGACGCAGATCGTCGATGCTCTCTACCTGCACCGGCTCCTGCCCCAGCAGCATCTTCGCCGAGGAAAAAGTAGCATAAAGCTGTCCGTCGAGGTCGTTTCGGTCGGTGACGATGAGCAGCGTAGGGTTTTTCATCTGCGGTTGTTTGGTGAGCTTTCCGGCGAAGCAGACCATCGAGATGGACTTGCCGCTTCCTTGCGTATGCCACACTACCCCACCCCGTCGGCTACCCGCCTGTGAAGCCTCCATCACCGAAGCGACCGCTTCACGCACCGCATGGAACTGATGGTACCCGGCTATCTTCTTGACGATCTGCTTGCCATCCTCTTCAAAAAGGATGAAGTTTTGCAGGTAGTCCAGCAGCAGCTCCCGGTCAAAAAAGCCCCTCACCATCGTCTCAAGTTCATAGCTTAGCAGCGGCTTGTCCGCTTCATCCTTGATGGTACGCCACTGCATGAACCGCTCGGTATTGGCAGTAATCGAACCGACTCTGGCATTTACACCATCACTGATAACAAGGGCTTCATTGTAGACAAAGAGGTCTTCTACCTCCTCTTTGTAGGTTTGCAGTTGGTTGTAGGCTTTGAAGATGTCGGCATTTTCATCGGCGGGGTTTTTCAGCTCAATGACAAAAAGAGGCAGTCCGTTGATGTAGACGATGATGTCGGGGCGGCGGTTGCCTTTGCTTCCCTTGATGGTTAGTTGGTTGACGACAAGCCAGTCGTTTTGGGCGGTATCTTGAAAGTCGATGATCTTCACCCTGTCACCACGGTTCCCCTCTTCCTCTTTTACCTCGACGGCAATGCCCTCAAGTAGCATCTTGTGAAAAGCACGATTGTTCTCTATGAGGCTGGCATGTTGAGGCTTACGGAGTATGTGCACCGCCTCATCGATGGCAGCAGAGGACAAGTCAGGATTGAGCCTTCGTAGTGCCGACTCCAACCACTCTTGCAACACCACATTCGCAAAGCTTTCTCTCTCCTTGCTCTCTCCTCCGGGAGCCAAGTCTACCCCGTAGGCGTAGTCGTACCCCAGCTCTTTGAACCAGTCGATGGCAAGTTGTTCTACCTGATCTTCGGTGATCATATCTCCCTCCATAATGCTCTCTCTTCCCAATCTTCAGGAAATCCCATATTGAACAGCGGTACTTCGCTATACTCAGCAAACAGCTGTTTGATCTCCTGTTTGAAGTTATACTCATCTCCGTCGATTTTTTCCAAAAGATAACGAATGATCGAAAGTACAAAAAAGATTTTTCTATGGGCATATTCGAGATTGACTACAAGTAAACCACGTGATTCTAAAAGTGTAACCTGTTCTTCAAAGGTAAGTGGATGTTTTGTATAGGAGAATTTCATAAAATCTCCCCGATTTGCACATTGTCAAGAGGTGGGGGAGATATGTTAGGCGTATAATAACATCTTCGGTGCGCTCTGTCAAGATGTCTGGTTCTACTACCCATTCCTGCCTTCTCCCCTATGTCTTGTCTGCTTTGAATATATGGGTATCATTATAGCTTTTTGTAATAGTGATGTCAAAAGGGATTTTTGGCATAATTTCGAGAATCTTTTAAATTTGGAGCATTAACCTTCCTTGATCTTCCAATCACTCTCATCTATATTAAAATTTCTTCCCGTAATCCTATTTAAATGATATGCTAACCCTTTCCCAAACCTGTCTGGTTCATGACCAATAAACCCGTTGCTACCATTTATCTGATTATTACTATTAAATATTTCTATCATTCCACTAATTTGTTTTTCACTAAGTGACACAATATAGGGAAGAAATTTTGCAAGTTTGTTTCCTGAGGCAAAGCTTCTACATTGCTTCATCAATTCAATAAAAATATCTATCATCTTTTCTTGCTTCATTAGATATTTAACTATTTCTACAGTTGCATTCTCCCAATTTGCTGTCACTGCTTGGTATCTACCAATAAATCCATACGGATCAGTCCCCATTCTAACAGCAATCACTTGTTTTTTTCTTCCTAGTGCAAAACCTATTTCTTGGTCAGTCCAATTACTTTGTTGAAAATTTTCAGTCAATAGTGCTACAAGTACATCCATTGTATGCAGAGCATTTTCAATCTCAGTTTGCCATTCTCTAGTAGGTTCAATATCATTATGTGCCACAAAAGAAGAGATACCATATTCTGCCAATTCTTCTTGGATCTTTGCAGTTTCAACTTTATGTTCTGCTTTGTGACTTAGGAAAACACGAAGTTTACCATTACCCCATATTCTATCATTAATTATCACTTCTTCAGAGGTAGGGAGATCATCAACATGGTTGCGGTCAGCTTCATTACCTTTTAGTCTATTGATATACTGAACTGCTAATTTATTATCTCTAGGAAGAATCTCTCTCTTAGCATTAGCATTTTCAAGTAATGCTTCCAGTACAGGTACTACAATTTCATCAGGCTCCACTTCCCAAAAAGCTCTAAATCTTTTTGCCTTTGAAGAGCCATATTTATCATACTTTTCATTGCCTAAGTCAATATGAAAATCATTCATAAACTCTCGCAAACTGGAATGAGAGAAGTCCAATAAATTACCATCTTCCATTTCAAATATTTTTTCAAATAGCTCTTTTTCATTAAATTTTAGACTAGACATTATTCTTCCTTGCTATTACTGCTTGATTGTCTGCAATTATCTATAATCGCCATCAACAACGAATTAATCATCTTAAAATTTTCATTCTGCGCATAGAGTTTTGCTACATCTTTTTCTCCATGATAAAGATTGTTTCTTAACCTAAAAGCAATATAAAGCAATGTTTTCAATTTTTCATTTTGAGAGCTGTCAGGGTCATTTAATTTTTCATGAACAAAATTTTTATAGCCTTCCGCTTTGTCTCCTTGACCAAATACAAAACTATTAAACAAGCTACGCGTGCTTGTATCTAAAATATATCTGTTTCTAAAATAATCATATGTTCGATTAATCTCTTCGCCAATTAAATGTGAGACTGATTGGGAGATATTTTCTGGATGTGTACCTATCGTTGCATTACGATTACAACACTTTTTTTCAAAAAGATTCCATATCAATGTAAAATAAAAAATACTTGTGAGTTTGCTTTCATCCAATTCGTTGTAATGTCTATTATTTTCTAACCATTCTTTTTCATTCATAACTAAACCTCTATCTCTGATACATTCAACTCACCTGAAAGAAGTTTTGGCAAGAGCGTGTCTCTTGTTTCCATTAGTGTATAGTTCTCGTTTCCTTGTTGTTTTTTCAGTATAGGCTGAATTTGATTAACGAATAAGTCTTGAATTTCACTAGGAGGAACTATAATATCAATAGTATTTAAGTCCTTTCGTTTAATACTTGCTTGTACAGTTATCACTAATCTAGCATCAATAGCATGTAAGAATCTCCTACTTTTCATCTGATAGAACATAAACTGATTATCTAAAATGTTAGACTTAAACCTTAACCCTAAGACATTTTGTGCAATGGCTATTCTTGTATTGCTAGGCATAATACATGTTTTGCCAATTGTTCCAACTGTTGAAATTAAAATGTCATTTTCTTTTAAGTGTGCCCTGAACCAACTTTCGTATATTTCTTCAGAAACAAACTTTGTCACATTTGGGTAAGCTGTGAGTATATCATCCGGCATATTTCTAACCTCTAAAAGAGGTATACCACTTTCTACAGTTGGTGGTGTCTTGCCTCTATTGTCAATATACTTTTCTACAACATCACCAAATCTTTTGACTTCCCACTCCAACGGAATCATCCCCATCTCACTCTCCATAAATTCACTAGGGAACAGCTCCAATACCTCTTTAGAGATACCAATCTCTTTGGCAGCAGCTTCCAACTCATCATCACTCTTACATCCAGCCTTTGCATGCACAGGGTCAAAATCCACAAACCAAGACTTGAAAAGTGCCTGAGCCATCTCTTCAAGTGTCTGGTTCATTTTACGGTTGAGTTCGATTTTGTCATCGAGAGTGGAGAGGATATGGGCGATTTTTTTTTGGGTTGGGATGGGTGGTATCTTGATAATAATATCATTTAAAATACTTGCTGTCATACTTGGTACTGCAGAACCAACATTCATACTAGAAAAATCTAAAGTTGTTAAATAATAATACAAAAATTTACCATTCACTTTTTCAATATTTATTTTTGACCAGAATATTGTATCTACAGTCCAAAATTTCTCTTTTACATAAAATATATTGTTAAGTGTTCCTTTCCGAGGTATTAAAATAGATTCTTTATCATAAAGATATTTATCAACATACCTCATAATCCCACCACTTCCATATACTGGAACTGATCCTTCATCTAGTTTTTTGTGATCCTTACCATATTTTATCTCAATTAAATCACTTAATTTATATTCAGACTTCATACCCAAGCCCCAACAAATTCTTTCTAATCTCCTCCTCCAGTCTATGTGACTCCGCAAACTGCTCCCCAAGCTCCTGTGTCAGTGCCGCCATCTTCTCCGCAAACGGCACGCCGTCATCCTCCTCTTCAGCGACACCCACATACCGCCCCGGGGTCAAGATGAAGTCGTGTTTGGCGATCTCCTCGGTCGTCGCGGCGTAGTAGCGCCCCGCTTCGTCCACGTTTTCACCCCGGCGGAAACGGTGAAAAGTGTCGGCGATCTTTTCGATATCTTCTTCGCTGAAGGCGCGCTGTTTGCGGTCGATCATGTAGCCGGTCTCTCTGGCGTCGATGAAGAGTGTCTTACCCTTTTGGGGTTTGTCGCGGTTGAGCACCCAGATGCACGCAGGTATCTGCGTGTTGGCAAAGAGCTGTGACGGGAGTGCGACAATGGCTTCTACCAGATCATCTTCGACGATGGCACAGCGGATGGCATCTTCCCCACCGCTGGTGGAGCTGAGGCTGCCGTTGGCCAGGACCAGTCCTACCACCCCTTTGGGGGCGGTGTGGTGGAGCATGTGCTGCATCCAGGCGAAGTTTCCGTTGCCTTTGGGCGGGGTGCCGTACTTCCAGCGGGCATCGCCCTCTAAGGAAGCATCCCACCACTCATCTTGGTTAAACGGCGGGTTGGCAAGCACGAAATCTGCTTTGAGGTCGGGGTGCTGGTCTTTGGTGAAAGTATCGCCCGGCTCTTTTCCAAAGTTGAAGTCCATACCCCGTATCGCCATATTCATCGCCGCCAGCCGCCATGTGGTCGGGTTGGACTCCTGCCCATAGACCGAGATGTCCCCTATCCGTCCGCTATGCGCCTCGATGAAGCGTTCTGAGCTGATGAAAAAGCCACCACTCCCCATTGCCGGGTCGTAGATGCGTCCACAGTAGGGCTCCACCATCTCGATAATGAGATTGACGATCGACTTAGGCGTGTAGAACTGCCCACCCTTTTTACCCTCTGCCGCGGCAAACTGCCCGAGAAAATACTCATACACATGCCCCAAAATATCCTTAGCTTTGAGCGTCTCATGCGAAAAAGGGATGGTCGCTATGAGGTCGAGCAAGTCGGCGAGTTTGTTCTGCTCTATCTGAAGTTGGGCATAGTTTTTGTTGAGGATCCGTTTGAGCTTGGGGTTCTCTTTTTCGATGAGCTCCATGGTATCGTCCAGCAGCTTCCCCGCCCCTTTGAACTCCCCGCCCAGAGGCAGCGGCGCACCAACCGAAAGGCGGATGTTGTCCTGCACATACTGCCACCGTGCCGCAGGTGGCACCCAAAAGACATTTTTCTCGGTGTAGTAGTCACGGTTCTCCAACTCTTCATTGAGAAAATCCTCATCGACATCCTCACCCAGCCAGTAGTCCGCCTCCGGGTCTTTGAACATTGTTAAAAGCTCCTGCCGCCGCGTCTCGAACGCATCGGAGACATACTTCAAAAAGACCATCCCCAGCACCACATGCTTGTAGACCGCCGCATCGAGCGAAGGGAGCAGTTTGTTTGCAGAAGTCCAGAGTTTCTTTTCGAGTTCTTGGAGAAATTGTTGTTCGGTCATGGGTAGGTGCCTTTTGTCTGGTTTATGAATAGAGAATATTTTACCCAAAAAAAGATTATTTACAATTGGACGGGTGGATATAATTATTTTCCGTAGGGGCAGACCCGTGTGTCTGCCCTTTTGACCCGTGTGTCTGCCCTTTGGGGGTTCATTATCTCTGCCCTTTTGTTTGGATGGTATATTGTTTTGTTTTTTACCATTGAAGGGCGGACACACCGGTCGTTTTAAGGGCGGACACACGGGTCCGCCCCTACGGTAATTCAATATTGTTTTTGGGTATCATTCATTTTTTGCAAACATATCATCCTCCCATGTCAACGGATTGTTTATGATATATTCGGCGATACGTGCATAATCGTTCTCATCACGGATGACATGTTCATAGAAATTGCGTTGCCAAATGCGTTTGTTGAAGGGTGGTAATGTGTTGTTTTTTACCATTTGGATGTATGTATTGGTGGTCATGGTTTTGAACCATTGAACAATATTCCCCACCAATATACGATTGTTTCCCGTAGGGGCAGACCCATGTGTCTGCCCTTGTACGTGTATATTATTTTGTGTATTCATATTTATTTCTCCATCCAAAGGGCGGACACATGGGTCCGCCCCTACGGTGGGTTGCATAATTTGAATAACGAAATGAATATGATTGGGCATAATGACCATTTCATGGTTTTTAACATTGGGAAATTTCTCTTCCAATTTTCCATACCATTCTTCCACCATCCGCCCCGCCACATTCAACACCATCTTCCCATCGACGATCTCACCGAACAGATGCTCTCTGTTCTGTGCCGTGATGGTGATGAAATAATACCCTGCACTGGAATAATCATAATGGGGGAGGCGTAATGATCTACGTTGATATTTGTATTGCGTAGGGGCAGACCCATGTGTCTGCCCTTTTGGATGGTAAATACATTGATTTGTAACAAAAATATTTTGAGGACGAACACATGGGTTCGCCCCTACGGGTAATCCATAATTTTTTGGGCGTAGGGGCAGACCTGTGTGTCTGCCCTTCCCCGTATGTATATCCATTTCCATGTCAATATGCCATTCCATCACAACACCCCCTCATCCGAGAACGAGTAATACCCCTCCTTCGTCAATATCACATGGTCCAACAACTCAATGCCCACCAGCTTCGCTACCTCTTTGAGCCTCTGCGTTATCTGCATGTCCGCTCTGCTTGGCTCCAAGGTGCCCGATGGGTGGTTGTGGGCGATGATGATACCGGCGGCTCGGTCAGAAATGGCGTCGGCGTAGACCTCTCTTGGGTGGACAAGACTCTGATTGAGGGTGCCTATGAAAACGGTACGGGTCTGAATGATGTGCGATGCGCCGTCGAGGGTGATGGTGAGGAAGTACTCTTGGGAGCGGTCGGCGTATTTGGAGAGTTCACGGTAGACATCTGCCGCAC
>Ga0256828_1002260_pt1 | contig 11578 bp, 11 predicted proteins | sample CV88metaG_FD_185993 | JGI IMG/M metagenome (GOLD analysis project Ga0256828, IMG submission 185993) | Hydrothermal vent microbial communities from East Pacific Rise, Pacific Ocean - CV88 | ecosystem: Environmental > Aquatic > Marine > Hydrothermal vents | place: Pacific Ocean: East Pacific Rise... | reverse complement strand
TACTTACGATATGTTTGTATTAGATGTTGCAAATGCAAGAGGTCTAAAAGTAAAAGATCATAAAAAATTTGCAGATGCACATATATTTACATCTTCTCAAGCAAAAGAGGTAGGACTTGTAGATGAAGTATCAACTATATCAACAGCACAATCAACACTTATAAAATTAAGTGGTGTAAAAAAACCAGTGTGGTCAAAAGTCGATCCTATGGAGAAATTTATGCAAAAAGTTATAAATAGTACTATTTCAAATATAAATATGAATCTAAATGGTCTAATGGCCTACTAAAAGAGGTGATATGGAACATAAACTAAAAAAAATACCTTACGGATTAGCAGATTATAAAAGAATAGTTGAAGAGAATTATTATTTTGTAGATAAAACAAAGTTTTTAGAACAAATAGAAAATCTAAATGAATCTTATGTGATGTTTCTTCGTCCAAGACGATTTGGTAAGTCACTATTTTTAGCAGTTTTAGAAGCTTATTATGATACTTATTATAAAAAAGATTTTAAGATGCTATTTGGTGATACCTATATAGGATCTAATCTAACACCAAATGCAAGCAAGTACCTAGTGCTTAGATTTGATTTTAGTGGTATTGATATAAGTGATGTAGAGAATAGTTTTAAAGAATATCTACTTTCAAGATTGAATACTTTTATAAATAGATATAAATTAGATATATCATTACAAGATAATCCCATAATATTATTTAATAAAATATTTGAATATTTACAAAATCATAACCTAGAACTATATCTCTTAATAGATGAGTATGATAATTTTGCCAATAAACTACTACTTCAAAACAAAGGTAATTATCTTGATATAGTATCTCATAAAACTGCACTATTTAAACAGTTCTTTACTACGCTAAAAACTGCCACAACGGGTAATGACTCACCACTAAAAAGGATGTTTATCACAGGTGTTACACCTATGACTATGTATGATGTAACAAGTGGATTTAATATAGGTAGTAATATATCAATTGATAATGAATTTAATGATTTAGTTGGATTAACTTTGAATGAAACACAAGAATTACTTAACTATTATGATGTACAAGTTGATATAGAACTACTCAAAGAGTGGTACAATAACTATATATTTTCACCTCAAATGCCACAACCTGTATTTAATACAGATATGATACTATACTTTATAAATAAGTTTAAAAAATCAAATAAAATTCCAGAAGAGATGATAGATATAAATGTACGAAGTGACTACTCAAAACTGAGAAACATAATATACACAAATAAAAAACTAAATGGTAACTTTGATACATTAAGAACACTAATAGCAGGAGATAGTGTAAGTGTAAATAATCTAGTGCAAGACTTTTCAGCTTTACATCTTGAAAAAGAAACCAATTTTAAATCTTTAATGTTTTATCTAGGACTTATCACTATTAAAAGTAAAGAGTTTTCTTTAAATTTACATATACCAAATGAAACAGTAAAAAGGATAGATATTGATTTTTTAGATGATACATTAAAAGTAGAAAAATTATTTGATATAAATACAGATAGATTAGAAGATCATTTTAGAAACTTTGCAATAGATGGTGATATAGAAGTTTTTAGATTTTTAGCAGAACAAATTAAACTTAACTCTTCTATAAGAGATTATATATACAAAGAGCAACATATAAAATCTATGTATCTATCTTATCTGTCACTAGTGCCATACTATATAATCAAATCAGAATTAGAACTAAACAAAGGGTTTGCTGATATACTTATAAAACCGTTTAACAATGAGTATATTAAATATTTTGGGATACTAGAGTTTAAATATATAAATAGAGATGAAAAGTCTACAAAAGATAAAATAGATACTTTAGTAAAAGAAGCAACTGCTCAACTAGAAAAATATAAGAATGATGAACTACTTCAACCTTTTTTAGAAAAAGGTATAGCGCTTAAAAAAGTTGTATTGGTGTTTCATGGGTGGGAGCTTTTATATTGTGAAATAGTATAAGCAAAAAGCTTTGTTAAATAAATTTATAATACTAAAAAATAAGGAAAAAAGATGGCAAGATGGAGAGATATAAAAAAAGGTAAAGTGGTAAAAAATAAAAAAGAGATAAATAAAGATGAACCAACATATATAGTATCTGTTTCACCACTATTTAGGATAAAATCATTTATTACAGATATGTTTATGATAATGATGCCTTTGATGTATCTTACAACTTATGTTTTTATGGATGGTGCAGATGCCTTTAAAAACAACGATATGGCACACTGGATCACTACTGCTTTTTATGGTGCAATTACAGTTATATTTTGGGTAAAAAAGGGTCAAACACCCGGTTTTAAAGCTTATGATATAATCTTAATAGATGACAATACAAAAAAGCCTGTAAGTTGGGGGATAGCTATTGCTAGATATATGATGTTTTTAGTAAGTGCTATATCTATTGTTGGGGCGATATTACCATTTTTTAGAAAAGATAAAAAAACACTACAAGATCTTGTGATGCAAACATCTGTTGTAAAAGTAGACGAATAAAAAACTATATGCTTTTTTTTAAATTATCTGCATTTTATTTTTTCTATTTTGCAGCTGTTGGGGTCTATATAATATTTTTACCAAAAGTGTTACACGATATTGGGTATACCCCATCAGATATTGGTATACTTTTGGCTCTTGCTCCTTTGATGAGATTTCTCACCCCTTTTTTATTTCTAAAACATATTAAACTAGATCAGAAACTTTTTAAGATGATACTTATCTTATCTGTAATCTCATCATCACTTTTTTATCTAACTATTGAACATTTTTACCTATTTATGTTTAATAATGCTATTTTAGGTGTATGTTTAAGTCTTCTACTACCATATATAGAGCTAATAGCTATAAAAGAGTTAAAAAATAGATATGGTAAATCTAGGCTTTTTGGATCTATTGGTTTTATGCTTATTAGTCTTGTACTAGCAGCTTATTTAAGTGAAACACAGATCGCTTTACACTACTATTTAGTTGCTACTATACTTACATCGATTTTTGCTTTTAGTTTACTAAAATATGACAATGAACCCCACTCTAATAATATAGATGATGAGAAATTTTCCCTTATAAGGTATTGGCCATTTTGGTTAAGTCTATTTCTTATGCAAGTTAGTTTTGGAAGTTTTTATAACTTTTTTACAATCTATGAATCATCTTATGGATTAAGCTTAGATACTATTAGTTATCTATGGGCATTTGGTGTAATATGTGAGATTGTGATGCTATATTTTCAAGCCCCTATTTTACAAAAAAATCTACTAACTCTTATATCTTTTTCTATAGTTGTTACAATTGGAAGATGGTTTTTACTTTTTCTTTATCCCCAATCTGTTTGGGTAGCTACTTTTACACAAAGCTTACATGCTTTTAGTTTTGGGCTTTACCATACAGCTGTTGTACTATACTTATATAAACTATACTCAAACAAAAGATTAGCCCAACAATTTATGCTTGGTATCGCTTATGGTTTAGGTGGCTTCGTAGGAGCTATAGTCTCTGGATGGCTATATGGAGAGTATCTATTTCTTTCTTCATCTTTTATAGCTCTATTTGCACTTATTGCACTTTTAACACATAAAAGATCTACACAAAAAATATAAATGGAGTATATTTACCTTTTAGCAGTTTCTTTTATATCTGCTACACTATTACCCTTAGGAAGTGAAGCTGTACTTTTATATGACCTATCTATTAATCTAAATGTTGTTTTACTTTTTATTTTTGCTACAGTTGGAAATAGTTTAGGATCTTTAATAAATTATATATTAGGGTTAAAAGGGGAAGAGTATCTTTTAAGAAAAAAATATATAGATGAAAATAGATTTTTAAAAGCAAAACACTATTTTGATAAATATGGTGGATATAGTTTACTTTTCTCTTGGTTGCCTATTATTGGTGACCCTATAACATTTATAGCTGGTATTGCAAAATATGATATTAAAAAGTTCATAATATTGGTTGTTATTGCTAAAGGATCAAGGTATCTATTTGTTATTTGTGGGTATATATTTTATTTGAATTAAATATGAAATATATTTTATTATAATATTACAGTCATTAAAAAAGCCTTGTTCAAATAGTCAAAAACTATTTAAACAAGGCTTTTAAATGGTACTCCCAGTACGATTCGAACGTACGGCCTACGCCTTAGAAGGGCGTTGCTCTATCCAGCTGAGCTATGGAAGCATTTGTAACAAAGTTACATGGTGCGGATGAAAGGACTTGAACCTTCACGCCGTAAAGCACCAGATCCTAAGTCTGGCGTGTATACCAATTTCACCACATCCGCATGTGTTTAATATATAATGGGGTAAGTAATGGGATTCGAACCCACGGCCCTCTGAACCACAACCAGATGCTCTAACCAACTGAGCTATACCTACCATCGTATATTAAATAAATTTTTAAATAACATGGTCGGAGTGAGAGGATTCGAACCTCCGGCCCCCTGGTCCCAAACCAGGTGCGCTAACCAGGCTGCGCTACACTCCGAACAACTTCTTTTAAAGAAACTTTATGTATCTTTTTAAGATGGGGGAATTATAGCAGACTCTTTTTTATTTGTCAAGTGTTTTTCAAAGAAATTTCAAAATTTCTTTGAAATTCCCTAAAATTGGATTAATCCATCTATTGGAGAGCTAGCAGTTGCATAAGGTTTTTTAGCTATTCTACCCGCTTTATAGCCCATTCTACCTGCAATTACTGCATATTTAAAAGCCTCTGCCATTTTTATAGGATCTTGTGCTTGAGCAATAGCTGTATTTGCTAAAATACCCTCAGCTCCTAGTTCCATAGCAGATGCAACATCGCTAGCACACCCTAAACCAGCATCAACTATCACTGGAACATTAACTGCATCTTTAATAAATGCAATATTATATGGATTTTGTATTCCTAGTCCAGATCCAATAGGAGCAGCAAGTGGCATAATAGCATCAGCTCCTGCATCTTCCAGTTTTTTTGCAACTATTGGATCATCTGAAGTATATGCCATAATTGTAAAACCATCTTTTTTAAGTATCTCACACGCTTTTATTGTCTCTATTACATCTGGATATAATGTTTTTGCAGCATCACCTATAACTTCTAGTTTAATTATATCTATCCCTGTAGCTTCTCTCATAAGTCTAAAAGTTGTTATAGCTTCTTCTGCTGTAAAACACCCTGCACTATTTGGAAGCAATTTTACATTTGTATCTTTGAAATAATCAAGTAGATTCTCCTCATCTGGATTTGTGATATTTACTCTTCTTATTGCAACTGTTATTAGCTCACTACCACTAGCAAGTGTTGCTTCTCTTGTAGTTGCAAAAGAATCATACTTCCCACTACCAACGATTAATCTACTATTGAACTCATATTTTCCTACTTTTAATATATCTGACATTTTATTCCTTTTTATTTTATTTTGCGATGTTATCTAAATTTGCTTTATAATTTTTTAATTTGTTTAATTAAACCTTTAGGTGTAAGTGAAAAATTAGACTTTTTGTAACCTTTTGCTAAAAATGTATGACTTAAGCTTCCACTTATAGCTGCATCAAATGGTGTGTAGCCTTGAGCTAAAAGGGAACCTATTAGTCCACTTAAAACATCTCCACTTCCACCAAAACTTAACTTTGAACTACCATATCTATTTATATATATTTTTCTCTTATGTGCTATTAGAACATTTGCCCCTTTTAGTAGTAACACAATATTTGGGTATTTTTTTGAAAATAGATCAACATATCTAAATCTATCTTTTTGTAACTGCTCTATTGAGATATTTGCAATATTTGTTAACTTTAAAAGATTTACAAACTCTTTGGGGTGTGGTGTTAAAACTATATTATCTCTATGAAGTAGTTTTAGAATATATTTTTTATAAAATATATCGGCATCTACTATAGTTGGGATATTGTTTTTTAGATATTTCTTATAACTTATATCACCCAATCCCATCCCTATAGCTATAGCAGTTGTATTTGTAGGTAAAGTTTTACTACCCATTATACAAAGTGGTAGATTTTGATCTTTTGTTATAGCAGTTATTAGCCCAACACCAAACTCAAATGCTGCCATAGATGAAAGGATCGCTGCACCTCTTTTATCGCCAACTATCACACTTAGGTGACCAAAAGTTCCTTTATGTGTAGATTGTGTTGTTCTATATGGTAGTTTTAGATCTTTTTTATCTAATAAAAAACAATCAGTTTCACCCTCATATATCTCTCTTTGGATACCAAGATTTGCAACTTTTATCTTCCCTACAAAATCTTTCACCTCATCTGTAAAAAGTGACTTTTTTAATGCTCCCATAGTGATAGTTATATCTGATATAAATGCTGTTTTATTTATCTGCCCTATATTATTTATACCACTTGGTATATCACATGCTATTTTTTTGGCATCTATAGAGTTTAACTTATCTATTAACTCTACAGAACTATCATCTAGCTCTCTAGTTAATCCGCTACCAAATAAACAATCAACCACAACATCATATTTTGTATCTATTTTATCTACTATAATATTTGAAGATAATCTTTTTAATCTATCTAATTGTTTTTTTGCCATACCTGATCTTAGTTCAAACGGTATATAAAGATCTATAGAAAAGTAACCATAAAGTATCCTAGCTAGTGTTATCCCATCTGCTCCATTATTTCCCATACCAGCTACAATTAGTATTTTTGATTTTTTAGAAAAGTTTTTTTCTATATATTGTGCCATTGAGTTTGCAGCATTTTCCATAAGAATATCTTCTGTTAATCCAAACTCTTCATAACATCTATTATCTAAACTATTTACCTCATGAAAAACTTTCTGCATAATGATCTCCTAAATTAAAATGGTGCTTTACCTGTCCAATCCCTTATCATCTTTATCTCATCTTTTGTAAGTTTTGCATCTTCATGCATAGATATATAACTCTGTAGTGGCATAGCTCTATAAACTGCTCTAAAGATCCCTTTTAGTTTATCATCTTTTTGTTTTTGGCTATAGCTCTCCCAAGTAGAGAAATTTAGCCATTGTCTACCTAGATCTACATGCCCTTTTATAAAAAAAGATGCAGGTGCAATAGCAGCATACCATGGCACTTTTACCTCATTTGAGTGGCAATCATAACAAGATCTTTTAAACACCGCCATCACTTTAGGTGGTGCTTTTATCTCTAAGTTTTTATCTGTTTTTGGATTCTCTATCTTAGATGGTATAAACTGTATTAGTAGCAACATAGCTAAGATTATTAAAAATGTATTTTTCATATCTATCCTTAATCGAAAAAAAGACCATAAGGTCTTTTTAATTCAGATACAAACATAGGTACAGATAGATTTCTACTTTTTCTTGAAAACTCTTTACCATCTAAATATACTATAATTGTAGGTATCACAAACACACCAAACTCCACAGCTGTTTGTTTATAGTGATCTGCATCTATATATATCTGCTCTATTTTTGGAAACTCTTTTTTAAAAGCCTCCTCTATTTTTGGTCGTAAAACTTTACAAACCCCACAAAACTCACCACCAAAATATACCATAACTGCATCTTTTGATTCTATCTCTTTTTTTAAATCCTCTATATCCATATCTACAATATCCCTACATCAAAATATATTTTGCTAGCCCTAAAAAGCTAAAAAATCCCATAATATCTGTTACTGTAGTTAACAATACTGTACTACCTATTGCTGGGTCTATATCAAACTTTTTAAGCAATAATGGTATAACCGATCCAAAAAATCCTGCACAAAATAGTGTAATGATTATAGATAGTGCTATAACCACACCTAGCATAACATTGCTAAACCATAGTGCTGAAACAATCCCTAAAATTATTGCAAACAATATACCATTTAAGATAGCTATTAAAACCTCTTTTTTAACAGCATCGATACTATTGTTTTTATCAATATCACCAAGAGCTAACTGTCTTACCATAACCGCAAGTGTTTGTGTACCAGCATTTCCACCCATAGAAGCAACTATTGGCATAAGGATCGCTAGGGCTATAAACTCTTTTAAGGTATCATCAAATATACCTATAACCAAAGATGCCATAATAGCTGTTAGAAGATTTATAAAAAGCCATGATGCTCTTTTCTTACCAGTTTGAAGTATATCCTCCTCCTGCTCCGATTCATCATCTACCCCAGCTAGTTGATACATCTGCTCAGTAGCACTTTGCTCAACAACATCTAAAATATCATCAGATGTAATTCTACCTAACAATCTATTTTTATACCCAACAACTGCTAAAACAGATAGATTATATTTCTCAAACTGTTGCACTACATCATCTATACTATCATCTGCAAATACAGATATTGGCTTATACTTATGCTCAATATCTTGATCTAATATATCTTGATATGTTAGATCAAAATCGTATGTTAGAAGATCCTCTAGTGCTATTGAAGCTACTAAAGTATTCTCATCATCTACAACAAACACTTGATGGATATTTGTAAGACCATCAGTCGATTTTAACTTTTTAAGTACATCTATAGAATCTTTTATAGTTGTATTGATATTTGTACTAAAAAGCTCGATCTGCATATAAGCACCAGCAACATCATCATCATACTTTTTAAGCCAATTAATATCATCTTGATCCTCTTGATCAAGTGATTTTAGAATATCATCCGCTTTTTTCTCATCAAGATCTTCTAAATCTCGAATAATATCTGTAGCATCATCAGTCTCTAGCTCCTCAATTGCTTGAGTGATTTGAGTATTTGAAAGTGAATTATAAGCTCTATCTCTCAATGCTTCAGGAAGCTCTAAAAGAACCTCACCTAGATACTCCTCTGGTATTTTGTGTAATAATTCATAAAATTGATCTTTATCTTTTTTTTGAATATTTTTTAACTCTTGTGCAATATCTGAAGCGTGAAATTCAGCTATATTGTCGAACATATTTTTTATATCTATTTGTGCCATATTCTACCCCTTCTCTATTTTACATATATTATCAAACTTTTCTAATTTCATAGGTTTATTGTTTTTCTTAATACTTTTTAGTAACTCTTTTTTTACTTTTTTTACAAATCTTATATATTTTTTTCTTTTTTTACCAGCAAGTTTAACTTTTGTGCTGTTAAATAGTTTTGCAGGATTAACTGCTCTTCCATTTTTATATATACCAAAATGTAGATGTGGTCCAGTACTTCGTCCAGTAGTTCCCACACGAGCAATATAATCACCCTGCTTCACCCATGAACCTACATGAAGCTTATTGTTAAACCTACTAAGATGTGCATATAATGACTTATAACCATTTTTATGCCTAATCATTACTACTTTACCATATCCACCTTTTCTACCTTTGAATATGATCTTACCATCAGCTGTTGCCCAAACTTTTCTTCCACTTGGAGCTGCAAAATCCATACCTAAATGAGCTCTATATCTATGTAGTATAGGGTGCCATCTTTTATATGTAAATTTACTAGATATTCTTTTATATCTCAATGGAACTTTAAATCTTACATTTGTTAAACTTTTAGCTCCATCATCATAATATCTATCATTTTCTGGATTTTGAAATATAAAATGATCTCTACCTCGTATTCTAACCATAGCACCAAGTATTTTTGGTGTACCAAAATATCTACCAGATCTTATCTTTTGGATAAACTTAATAGATACCTTATCACCTTTTCTCAATCTTCTAAAATTTACAGTTTTTTTAAATGCCACTATAAACTCATTTGCTAAAGCTTTATTTCCTGTAGTTTTTACAATATCAAGATATGGTGAATTTTGTATATCTATAGCTATTGTTTGTGTGATTGTTTGAAACTCAATAGGGATAATATCTATCTTATATTGACCATTTAAGTCCTTAAAAATATGGATCTGCATCTCTTCACTTATAGGTATAAGTGCTTGAGATAGATGATTTTTTTCATCATACAGAACCTGATACTTAACCCCCGCATATATCTCAGAACATAACTCTTTATCTGTTTTAGATAAAGAGAAATATATATCTTTTGGAATATGGTTTTTATCTAAAAATGTTAAAAGAGATTCACCCTTCCACCATATATCCTCTTGAACATATGCAGAGAAAGAGAAAGTTAATGTTAGTAAAAATGTTAATATTATTTTCAATTAAAACTCTTAAACTGTACCTTGCTCAAACTGAGCTCTTAAACGATCTTTCTCTTTTTTTCTTAACTCTTTTGCAGCTTGAGCTGCTCTATAATCTGAGATAGAAAAATTTAGTTGCACTAAAAATGATGCAGCAATAAAGATAGAACTATATGTACCAACAACAACACCAACTAAAAGTGTAAAACTAAATCCACTTATAATCTCACCACCAAACAGATATAGTGTAAGTACAACAAAGAATGTTGTAAGAGATGTAAGTGTTGTACGACTCAATGTTCTTGATACTGATTCATTTACAACATTATCAAGGTGATTCTCTTTAGATGTAGCTACACCCTCTCTAATCCTATCAAATACAATAATTGTATCGTTTAGTGAGTATCCAAGTATAGTTAAAATAGCAGCTAAAATATCAAGATTTACATCAACATTAAATAGTGCAATTGCACCCAATGCTATAGATATATCATGAATTAAAGCTAATATCGAAGCAACTGCAAATCTCCACTCAAATCTAAAAGATACATAGATAAGTATAACTATAAGTGCTAGAGATAGTGCCATAAGCCCTTTCTCTTGAAGCGCATTACCAACTTTTGGCCCTACAATATCTACTCTTCTTATCTTATAATCCCCAGTTGGTTTTAATATCTCTCTTACATCATCACCAATATCTTTACCTAAAGTAGTTGTAGATGTTGGGATTCTAATAATAATCTCACTATCATTTCCAAATTTTGTAACAACTGCTTTCTCAAACATCTTGTTTTTTGATAATATCTCTCTTATCTTATCTATTGGTGCATTTTGTGTATATTTTACTTGCACTAGTGTACCACCAGAGAAATCTATACCAAGGTTTAACCCTTTTGTAAATAGTAAGATAAATGATATAGCAACTAATAATGCAGAAAACCCTAAAAAAGGTAATCTTTTTCCCATAAAATTATATGTTTTATTTGATCCAAAAATCTCCATTATTTAACTCCAAACCATTTTTTTAAGTTATTTTCTCTTACTATTTTTGGCATAAGTGCCTCATACATACCATGAGTCCCAAGTATTGCTGTAACCATTGATGCTAAGATACCTATACTAATAGTTATAGCAAACCCTTTAATTGGTCCAGTTCCATAAGCATAAAGGATAACTGCAACTAAAAGTGTAGTGATATTTGCATCTAAAATTGCACTCATAGCATTACTATATCCATCCTCTACAGCTTTTTGTATACTTTTTCCCTCTTTTAGTAACTCCCTAATTCTTTCACTAATAATAACATTTGCATCAACTGCCATTCCAACAGTTAGTACAATCCCCGCCATACCAGGAAGTGTAAGAGTTGCTCCAAACATAGCCATAATAGCAATAATAATAAATATATTTGTAATAAGTGCTATATTTGCTATAACTCCAGCCATTCTGTAGTATAAAACCATAAAT
>Ga0256828_1002259_pt1 | contig 11581 bp, 11 predicted proteins | sample CV88metaG_FD_185993 | JGI IMG/M metagenome (GOLD analysis project Ga0256828, IMG submission 185993) | Hydrothermal vent microbial communities from East Pacific Rise, Pacific Ocean - CV88 | ecosystem: Environmental > Aquatic > Marine > Hydrothermal vents | place: Pacific Ocean: East Pacific Rise... | reverse complement strand
ATGATTATGATGAACTTGATAGTAAAATCAAAGATAAAAATTTACTAAAAAATCTATTTTGGGAATTTGGGGAAACTATAGCTGATGAGTTTATCTAATCTATTTACAAACATACGAGAGAGTTTAACTACAAATAATAAATTTGTATTAGATGACGATAGTAAAAACAATATAGAGTTTGATCCTAAAATATCACAAACATATATCACACTATTTCAAGAGGGGAACAAACCTCTTAGATGGGGATCTAAAAAAGAGGATCTTCAAACAACTATCCAAAGAGTGATATATAAAATAAAAACAAATAAAAGATTTTCAACTTTTAATATAGATGATCCTAATAAGACTCGTATTATGTTTGAGATAGTAACAAAACAATATCCGTGTAATATAAGAAATCTTACAATTATGAAGATGAACTCACCAAATAGATTTGAATCTGGTATAACTGGACTAAAATATAGATATAAAGATACCACTAGATATTTTATGCCAACAGATGGTTATACAAAATCTATCATGAGTGTATCTCAACTTCTAAACTACTTATCAAAACAGTGTGGTGTAGCAAAACTTACAAATAAGATAAGCCAAAGAGTTCATCTAATGAGAAGAGAGCCTATAGAGTATAGTTTCATAGAATCAAATGCTTGGGTAACATACAAAGATACTATTTGTGAACTACAAAGGGGTTATCCAAAAGAGCAATTAGAGTTTTCAAAAGAGATACTACTAGATAGGGTACTAAAAAGCTCTAATTGGCTTATAAAAAATATGAATGAAGATGGTAGCTTTCTATACTACTACGATCCATATCTAAACAGTGTTGTAGATGATATGCACCCAAATATGAAAGATCCACTATATAACAATATACTAAGACATAGTGGTGGTACTATATCTTTGATAAGAGCTTATGAGCTAACAAAAGATAAGCTTTACTTAGAAAAAGCAAAAGATTCTATAGAGTTTTTAAAAACTACACTAAGGGAACACAGCTACAATGGTGAGTATGCATGCTATCCATATTTTAACAAAAAATCAAAACTTGGTGGTGCGGGGATAGCTCTTGTGGCACTAATGCACTACAAAATACAATCTAAAGAGAATGTTTTTGATAAAGAGATTGTAGGGCTTGTGCGACATATTTTAAGTAGAATTGATGATGAGGGGGAGATGATAGGTTACTATCTACATCCAAGATTTAATAACCATCAACCACTAATAAACCCTAGTGATGATATAAAAAAAGAGTTATTCTCTTTCTACTATCCAGGGGAAGCTCTACTTGGATTGGCTTTATATCATAACTTTGAAAAAGATATTCCAACTAATCTAAAAGAAGATCTTCTACTAAAATCTAAAATGGCACTAGATTTTTTAGTAGATGTAAGACCTATAAAATATCACTATATGTTCGATTCTCTTCCTGCTGATGCATGGCTTATGCAGGCTATTGAGGAGTGGGTAAAAGTGGATGGTTTTAAAAAACAATCATATATAGATTTTGTATTTGATGATACTAAAGCTATGTTTGAACATATGTACACAAAAGATAATGTTCTTGATATAAACAAAGACTACATAGGTGGCTTCTACTACAACTATGGTGATCATGTTTATCATGATGCTTCAAGAAATGAGGGAGTTGTAAGTGCATATTATCTAGCACAATATCTAAATGATGAGCAAAAAGCCAATTGGATAATGGAAAATATGCTTTTAAGTGCAAAGGGTCTTATGCAAACATTTCATTGCGAGGAGTCTGTATATCCACATATAGATCAACAAAAAGCTTTACATAGTTTTAGATTTAAATTGACACGCCAATGGGTAAGAGTAGATAGTGTACAACATGCAGTTTGTTTTCTTGCAAGGTTGTATTATAAAATATAGTATGTAACCAAATCGTAACCAAAAAATTATATACTTTCACAAATAAAATAAAAAGGATCACTAAAATGAAAAAATTAGTTACTTTAGCATTAGCTAGTACAATCTCAGTTACTGCTTTAAATGCAGCAGATATAAAAGGTAGTGGAGCATCGTTTCCATATAGTGTATATCAAAAATGGATAAAAGCTTACAACAAAGAGACAGGTGTAAGAGTTGACTATATCAAAAAAGGATCTTCAAAAGGGATAAAAGATGCAAAAGCAAGAGCTGTTGATTTTGCTGGAACTGATAAGCCTCTTTCTCCTAAAACATTAAGAAAAAATAAACTATACCAATTCCCAGGTGTTGTTGGAGCTATAACTATGGCTTACAATATGCCAAATGTTTCAGAGCTAAAACTAAGCAGAGCTGCTATTGCAGAGATAGCTTTAGGTCATATAAAATATTGGGATAATGAGCTAATAACTCAAGCAAATCCAAAAGTAGATCTACCTCACAAAAAACTAACTTTTGTACATAGAGCAGATGGAAGCGGTACAACTTATAACTTTACATACTACCTTAGTAAAAGTAACTCAGAGTGGAAAAAAAGTTTTGGTGCCAAAAAATCACTTAACTGGCCAGGGGATCATCACATAGGTGGTAAACACAACTCAGGTGTTGCTGCACTTATTATGCAAACACCTTATGCTGTTGGATATATAGATTATGCAGATGCAAAATCTAACAATATAGCTATGGCAACTGTTGAAAATAAAGAGGGATATTTTGTAAAACCTGAATTAAAAACATTCCAAGCAGCCGCTGCAAAAGCAAACTTAAATCCTAAAAAAGATTTCTATAAAGTTATAGCAGATCCAAAAGGTAAAAACTCTTACCCTATCGTTGCAGCTACATTTATACTAGTACCTAAAGAGAATACAGCTACAAACAAAAAAGTTACTGCATTTTATAACTGGGCTTATAAAAATGGGAAAGATATAGCAGCTGAGTTAGGTTTTGTTCCATTGCCACAAAGTTTAACAAATAAGATCACTAAATATTGGGCAGATAAAGGTATATCTCCATCTAAATAATATCTTCTAAAATAAAAAAAGGTAAGCTTAGAAGCTTACCTTTTTTATTGACTATTTAAAGAAAAGTTATATATTATAACTCTTCTGCATGTTTCTCAAGATACTCTGCAACACCATCTGTTGATGCTTTCATACCTTCGTCACCTTTTACCCAACCAGCTGGACAAACTTCACCAAACTCGTTTGTAAATAACATAGTATCAACCATTCTGATCATCTCATCTATGTTTCTTCCTAGTGGTAGATCGTTGATAACTGCATGTCTGATTGTACCATCAGCATCGATTAGGAAAGATCCTCTTAATGCAACACCACCATCAAGTAATACATCATAATCTTTAGAGATTTGTTTTGTAAGGTCAGCTACTAAAGGCATCTCAACTCTTCCGATACCACCTTTATTTACTGGAGTTTCTCTCCATGCAAAGTGTGAGAATTGTGAATCAACAGAAACACCAATAACATTTACACCTCTCTCTTTGAAGTCTTTAACTCTTTTAGAGAATGCAATAATTTCAGATGGACATACAAATGTAAAATCTAGTGGGTAGAAGAAAAGTACTGTACCCTTTTCACCATAATTTTCACTTAATTTAAAATCATCTACGATTTGACCATCTGCTAATACAGCTGTTGCTGTAAAATCTGGAGCTTGTTTTGTTACTAACATATTTATTCCTTGTGTTGTTTTATTTTCCGTATTGTATATAATTAATATTAAAATATCTTTAAGAATAGCTATTAAGGGATAATAATTATTAATTAAAAATATACATATCGAATATTTTTTAGTATAATCCAATTATGAATTATCAATTATTATTAAAAGAACACAATTTAAAAGCTACTCCACAAAGGTTGGAGATATTGGATGTTATTGCATACTATGGGCATATAAGTATAGAGAGTTTATATGAAAATATAAAAAATAAATTTAGCTCAATATCGTTGGCAACTATATATAAAAATATAAATGCTATGACAAAAAACTCCCTTCTTTTTGAGGTAAAATTACCAAATGAGAAATCGGTATATGAGATAGTAAAAGAGGAGCATTCACATCTACTATGTAATAGCTGTGGAACTATTCAAGATGTATCGATTAACTTAGATACAATAGAAGATGATATATCTAAAAACTATCAATTTAAAATATCACAAACCGATCTAGTTGTCTCTGGTGTTTGTGCTAAATGTGAGGATTAAATTTCTCACTATTTATTTTTATATTTACCCAATTTAAATATCTTATAGATATTTGCTTTTACTCTTTTTGTATAATTGTCTATAGTATATATAAATTTACTTCTATTTTTATTTTTATTTAAAACTCTTCTATGCCAACCAAGATGCTCCACATATGGTTCCAATAATATTGCTGACTTAAAACCTTTTTCAATATAGAAGTTTGAAATATCTATTTCAAAACCTTTTTGTTTAAATTTTGAAAAACTTTCAATTAATTTATAATCTTTATATCTTCGTAGTCCCGGGTTAAATGATAAAATTTCATTGTATACCAATTTATACTCAATATCATCTTCTATATAATTGTTTTTTGAAAATTCTATAACATCATATTCTCTAATATCTCTTAACCAAACAGATAAAATATTTTCATTTTTTAATATTTTAATTGAGTTTTGTATAAAATCCTTTTTTAAAAAAATCCAATCATCTTCACAATGAAAAATAAATTTACTATTTACTAATGAATATGCTTTATCAATACTTTTCAACTGTCCCAATTTTTCATGATTTACTATAGTAAGAAACTTTTTATTGTTAAATTTATTTAAAACCTTATTTAACTTTTCCTCTTTACCTGAATCCTCAATAATTATAATTTGATTTAATTCATATGTATTATATTTAAAAAAAGATTCTAATGTTTTTTCCAACAAATCAAATCTGTCACAACTTGTTATTACTAAAGATACAGTATCACTTTTCATTATTTCCCTTTATAAATTTATCTATTCCATTGTTACAAAATATCACTTTATTTTTTATAGAATTCTTTAGTATCTCATCATTTTCTTTTAGTGATTCTCTTGAGTTTTCATTATGCCATATATGGTAAGCAGTACAATTAAATTTTATATTTTTTCTTTTTATATTATTATTTAATAGTCGAACTACAAATTCGCTATCTTCTCTACCCCAGCCAATAAAATTATTATCAAAACCATTTATATCTAGACAATCTTTTTTAAAAAATGACATATTACAAGTTCTAATCCCTTTTAGATTATTTTTTTCATAAGAAAAAAGTTTTGATAAAAATTTATTATTAATCATATTTTTTCTATTTTTAATATTTTTCTGAAGAAATGATATACCATTTACTTCAAAGTTCAAAATTTTTTCAGATAACTCTTTATTTAGAATTACTCTACCTCCTTGAATAAAATATCCTTTTCTAGCATTATTTATATGATCTTTTATAAAGTTTTTATCTAACAGCATATCTCCATCGATTAATATTATATATTCTCCACTTGTTTTTGCAATAGCCTTATTACGTGATTCTGCTACTCTAAAACCATTATCCTCTTGCCATGAATGTATCAATGGTATTGAAAATTTATTTTGATAATCTTTTATTAATCTTTTTGTATCTTCTCCACTACCATCATCTGCAATAACTATCTCTAAAGGTAATACAACTTGATTAAGTATTGATTCAAAAACAACTTTTAATGCTTCTGGCCAATTATATGTTGTAATCACTAAACTAGCAGTCATCTTTATTTACCTCATACAACATTAAATATTTATAATATGCACCATTTGCATTTGAAATAGAAATAAGTAATCCAGCATAACCATCTAAAAACCCCAGCCTTATAATATATGTTTTAAAAAATGTAAATGTACCTTTAATAAAAGCAATAAATGGATTTGAATATTTCTTTCCTTTATTTTCTTTAGCAAATAGTTTTGCATATCTATCTGTTTTAATAATAAAATCACTTATTGAAGTATATGAGTAATGTTTTATATTACCATTTAATAATTCAGTATTCATATTATTATCTATTATATTTTCATGTACCATATTATTATTAAATTTTGTAACTGTTTTATTATATACTCTTTTTATTTTTTGATTATTCCATCCACAATGTTTAATCTGAATATCTTTATAATATGCATGAAAATTCAATATATATACAGTGTTTTTATCTAAAATTTTAGTTTTAAAAGTATTTAACAACTCATCATCTATCACTTCATCACTATCAATTATAACAATCCAATCATTTTTTGCAAAAGAAGCTGCTTTATTTTTTGTAGGACCAAAACCTAAAAACTCACCCTCTATCAGATTTACATTATTATATTTACGACATATATCTTGTGTACCATCATCACTACCATTATCATATACAACAACATCTTCAAACTCTAATAAAGCATCTAGTGTATTCTTTATTGTTGAAGCCCCATTTTTAACTATTATTACTGCACTTATATTCATACTTATCCTAAAATGATTTTATAAAAGATTTTATTTTATATTTTAACATATTTTTAAAAGAGAATATATCTTTATAATCTTTTAATCCATCACCATTAACTCTATATATAACACCATTTATTCCATTAAAATCATTATTTATACCATTTCCTATTCTAAATAAATATTTATAATATTTTTTTGATTCATTTAGTACAAGATTATTGTACTTACCAAATGGAAATATAAAAGTATCACAAATTATATTTAATTTGTTTTCTATAATCTTTTTTGATAACTCTAATTCATCTTCTAAATTATTACATTCATTTAGATTTACATGATTATGTGAGTGTGAAGCAATTTTAACCAAACCACTATCACTCATAATCTGAAGTTCTTCAAATGTACAAAATGGTGCGTTTTCTATAGAACTATAAGTATCATCATGAGGTATATCTAATCTTTGTTTACTATTTAAACTTGTACTATCTAAAATATATTTTGTAGGTACTGCAAGTACAGCTTTTATATTATATTTTTTAAGTAATGGAAATACATAATAATAAAAATTATAAAAAGCATCATCAAAAGTTAAGCAAATATTTTTATTTTTTAATTTATCTTCTGGAAATACAATATTATAATTATCTTTTATATAAATAAGATGTTTTTCAAATAAATCTAAATCATTTGAATACTTATCACTATTTATATTATGATACATAGGACTAATCAACAACTTCTTGCCCTCTTCTTCTTTTTTTAGCATTAATTCTGTCTTTATGCATTTGTGAATATTTTAAAGCGATATCAATACATTTTTGTTCATCTTCATCTATAAGTTTAGCATACTCTTTGATAATAATCTTTAGATCCTCATCTTTTGCCCACAGTTTTGCAAAGTTTTTCAATCTTTCATCTAAAGACAAAGTTCTAAACTGCATCCGATTTATATCAACTATTTTAAATATATAATTATCTTCATCTTTTTTTATCAAAATATTTCCAGGAGAATAATCAAGATGTAAAATATTGTTTTGATGTAGATCAAAAGTAAACTTTGCAAATTGCTTAAATATATCCTCTTTATTAAGATAGTCTATATCTAAAAGTGGCTCTCTGATAGTTAAATCATATTTGAAATTTTCACTAACAAAATAGCTATCAAATAGTAATCCAAACTTTTTAAACTCTATATACCCTATAGGTTTTGGTACAAAATCTATTATTTTTATGCTATTATCATACGATTTTTTTGCTTTTGAATCACGAAAAAAACCATACACTACCTTATTTAAAATGTGTGGTATTTTAAAAGCTTTTATCACTAACTCTTTATCTTCAAACTCAACAATTTTTATCTCATTTCTAGCTTTATGTATAGAGTGTGAAGAATTTTTAAAATAACCTTTTATATTTGTGATAAAATCTTTAAATCTACTGTCTAATATTTTATAAACCATTTTAAATCCATGTTCTAAATTATTTTATATTGTATCATTACTCGTATATGTTTTAGGTAAACTAATTTTTAGACTATATTTTATCCATTATTGATTTTTTTATATCTAATGGCTTTATCTGATAGATCAAATCCTCATCTTTAATCTTATTATAACCTTTAAAAATCATCTCTCCAAAATCTACTTTAGGATATGTAGTATCAATTGCACTTGAACCTTTACCTACTAACAAAATAAATTTAGTATCTACAGCTGCACTTATATGTACAGCCGATGTATCTATAGTAACTAATAGATCAAGTTCAGAGATAATATCTATATACTCTGCAACTGTAGTTTTTCCAGAATAATTAATAACATTACAATTTTGTTCTTTTAAATACTTTTCATATTCATCATTATTATAACTATCATCTTTATCGCCCAATAACACTATATTTATCTTTTCATCTTTTAAAATCTTAAATAGCTCTAAACTTAACTCTTTTGGATATCTTCTAGTATCTTTATTTTCTCCACCTAAAACAAATCCTATATATGGTAAATGATTCTTATTATCTAATAATTTACTTTTTTTAGAATATAACAACATCTTAGGTATATCTGTGTATTTATTATTTAGATATTGATTTACCAAATTACAATAATGGTTTACATAATGTCTAGTACGATCTATTTTTAGATAAAAATCAAGCAATACTTTTCTATTCTCTTTATCATAACCTATAATTGTATCTATATTTGACAACTTAAAAACTAATGCATCTAAAAATGTATTGTGAAATAATACACCAAGATCATATCTCTCCTCTTTTATTATAGAGATTAATTTAAAAGTTCTTTTTAATCTACCTTTTTTAGTATTTTTTGTATCATCTATGATAATTTTAGATATATTTTTACCTCTAAATAGATCCTTAGATGAGTTTTTACATACGACTGTAAATGAAGCTTGTGGATACTCTTGAAATAATAACTCCAATGCTGGCATCATCATCACTGTATCACCTATAAAACTTGGTGTTTTAATTATTATATTCATTCTTTACCTCTTTACATTCTTTATTTTGAACCTTATTGTCCTCTAATCTTTTTTCAGCCAAAAACAATCCTACAAACAGTGCAAAAATAGCCATTGAAAATTGTTCGTGAAACATAGTTTCAAACATGCTAGATATAAAATATACACTTACAAATATTATTGGTAGATTTTTATACTCTTTATCCTGGATATTTAGTTTAATAATATTATATAATAGTAAAAGATAAAGAACAACACCTACTAATCCTAAAGTAATTACAATCTCTAATAAGTCACTATGTGTATTTGGCATAGTTTTAAGTTTATCAAAATCATATGGTAATATATTTGCATAATCTCTTACCGTATCCATAACATCACCTGCACCTACACCAATTAACCCATGATCTTTAAAAATCTCCCAAGTAATAATATAAAAACCTAATCTTATCCCAACTGATGTTGAGAAATTATTATTTTGAACTGTTTGTTCTATATTATTTTTCATTTGCGAAACTCTATTTTTAAAAACTGGAGAAAAATTATATGCTGTTATTAATATAGAAGATATTAACATTAAAATCAATATAAATGATTTAAATTTATTTTTTATATTTAAAAACCCTACAATAAATATTGAGACTACAAAAGCCACTTGACCAGTTCTGCCACCATTTATAAATAGATTTATGGTAACTGTTAAAAAATAGATCATATATCCTATTTTATATTTTATATTTTGTTCATTAAAGACTCTATTTAAAACTAAAAGAGCTGTAAATGCTAAAAACATACTATACTGTAGATGATTCATAAATGGTGATGGATCAGATGGTGTTCCATGATTTAAACTCCATAATTCAAAAAATATTCCATAGGATAATATCTCACTTATCATCATTCCCAATAAAAAAGCTGAGACAGCTTTACTTATATATTGTTTTTCCAATTTAGTCATAATAACTGGTATAACTAAATAATACCAATATTTATAACTATGTCTGAATCCTTCATATAAATTATCACTATAAATTAAAGATACAAAATATGCCAACACCAGTAAACCTAATGTTACTATAACTTTATTGTTTTTTAAAATTTCTAAATAATATCTTGTGTCATTTTTTATACTAACTATCCATAATATAATAAGTAACATTGAAAAAGTTACAATAGCAGCCCTTGACAATGGAATGCAAAATGCATAGGCTACAATTAGATAATTTATATATTTATTATTCAAACAATCTACCTCGAAAGATTATACAATCTTTGATACTCATCACAACTATCTAAAAGCTCATCTTGAGAACCTTGACAGATGATATTACCATCTTTAAAAACTGCTATTTTTGTAGCATTTTTAATAGTGCTTAATCTATGTGCTATGACGAAAGTGATCTTATTTTTACTTACCTCATCTAATACATCTGTAATGATCGATTCACTCTCATTATCCAAAGCACTTGTAGCTTCATCAAAAATAAGAATCTGTGGCTCTTTATATAAAGCCCTTGCTATTGCTATTCTTTGTCTCTGTCCCCCACTTAAGTTTGATCCAAACTCATCAAGTGTTGTATAGATACCATTTGGTAGTTTCTCTACAAAATCTAACGCATGGGCTTGTTTTAATACATCTTTTATCTTTTGTTCATCTATCTCTTCACCAAATACAATATTTGATGCGATCGTATCATTGAATATATAAACTCTTTGAGTAACTATAGATATAGAATCTCTTAACTTTTTTAGATCTATACTATTTATATTTGTATCGTTAAATAGTATCTCCCCTTGATTGGGATCATAAAATCGTAATAGAAGATTTACTAAAGAGCTTTTACCCCCTCCACTATCTCCTACAAGTGCTATCTTATCCCCTTTTTTTGCATCTAAATTTATATGATTTAGTGCTATTTTATCATCATATTTTAAAACAACATCTTTGAATTTTATAGATTTTATATCTTCTTTTATCTTACCTGATCCATTTACTATATCGCTTTTTATATCAAATATAGAGTTGATTCTCTCATTTATAGCTAAGGTTGTTTGAAAACTATTATAAAAGCTTGAAAATGTTTTTATAGGTGTATATAGCATAAAAAGTGCTGTTAGAAATGAGAAAAATGACCCTACACTCATATTTCCATTTATAACTTCCATACCACCCATACCAATTACTAATGCCGCTGCAAATGCACCTATTATCTCTGTAAGAGGAGATACTAAGGCATTGTTTTTAATAGTTTTCATAGTGATCGAAAAGAAGTCTTGATTTATATCACCAAAAGTTTTACATTTCATATCTTGACCATTATTTGCTATAATTAGCTCTATATTATTAAAAGTTTCATTTAGTTCACTATTCATCAAAGCTGCTGTCTCTTGAGCTTTGTGTGATATTTTCTTCATCTTTTTAGCAAGTTTTATAAGTGGATATATGATCAAAGGCAATACAACCAAACCATAAAAAGCCAATTTTGGACTTTGGTATATCACAACTCCTAAAAGTGCAATAATTGTAAATAGATTCATAAGCATCACCGATACATCTTGCGATACTGCTTTTTGTATAGCTCCAATATCTGTAATAACTCTACTTAAAAGTTCACCTCCATGTCTTTTATGAAAAAACCCAATATCTTGACTTAATATA
>Ga0256828_1002258_pt1 | contig 11582 bp, 7 predicted proteins | sample CV88metaG_FD_185993 | JGI IMG/M metagenome (GOLD analysis project Ga0256828, IMG submission 185993) | Hydrothermal vent microbial communities from East Pacific Rise, Pacific Ocean - CV88 | ecosystem: Environmental > Aquatic > Marine > Hydrothermal vents | place: Pacific Ocean: East Pacific Rise... | reverse complement strand
TGGATCATTTGTATCCTCTAAGATAAGATCACCCATATCAGCAGCTTCCTCTTGTGTTAAATTATAAACTTGATCAGATTTTAATTCATCTACAGCCATAAGCTCAAGATTTGCTGGCTTACTTATAAGCTCTCTTGCTCGTTGCTCATCCTCTTGGGTCTTAATCCCTGGTAACTCTACAACAATATCTGTTTTACCTTGCCGCACAACTGAAGGTTCTGCTAATCCAAACTGATCAAGTCTATTTCTAATAGTCTCAACAGCTTGAGATACTGCCATATCTTTTACTACAGCTACCTCTACAGGAGTTAATCTAATAGTATATACTAAATCTGGGCTTTTATTTATATCTAGCCCTTTTATCTCTTTTAGCATCTCATCAAATTTTGAAACCTCATCACTATCTAAAACTACAAAGCTTAATTGGTCATTTGAGATTGTTAAATCCTCTATTAAAATATCTTCATTATCTGAAAAATATTTTACTGTTGCTGCTATTGATTTGATTTTACCCTCTACTGCTTTTTGTGTTTGAACACCTAAAAGCATGTGAAGCCCACCTTGAAGGTCAAGACCTAATGATATTTTTTTACCACCTTCAGTTTGAAGGAAAGATGGTATAGAAAATACTATACCAAACAGTGTAACTAGCATAAATATCACTAGTCTATAATTGAAAATTTTCAAGTTTTATATCCTTTTAGTTTATAGTTTTAATCTTCCCATTTACTTGAAATATAAGTTCTAATAACTCTTAATGTACTACCATCAATATTTTTAACTGTTAAAAAATTATCTTCAACTTTTGTAATCTCTACAAGTAAACCACCATTTGTAACTATCTTATCACCTTTTTGTAGTGACTCTAGCATCTCATTATGCTCTTTTTGTTGTTTCTGTTGTGGCCTAATAATTAGAAAATAAAATACCGAAAATAAAACGATAAGCGGAAGAAGTGAACCTAATAGATCTCCATTCATATAAATATCCTTAAAATAAATTTTTTGTATTCTAGCTAAATTTTACTTAAGTTGGTAAAATAGCTATTTTTTACTATCATTTACTAATAATAGATTAAAATTCTAAAGTACCTTCTATTGTAAATTCAGCTTTTGCATCAAGCTCTGCATGACTTAGAACTGCTACATTTAAACCAAATTTTTCAAATATCTCTGCGATTCTTCTTCTTAGGCTTGGATCTACTATCATAGATACCGTTGTAACACCTTTAGCTTCTATTGAGCTTAGTAACTCTCTTGTTTTTGTCACAAGAGTATTTATCTCACCAATACTTAACATTAAGTGACTAACTCCATGTTGCTCTTGTAGTTTACTTATGAAATCTTGTTCTAATTCAGATTTTATAGTAATAATATGCAATGCACCATCGCTACCTTTAAATTTATTTGTGATAAGTCTAAATAGTTTAGATCTTACATGCTCAAGTATAATATCTGGAGATTTTGTATGCTCTGCAATATCTGAAACCGCTTCAAGTATAGTGATCATATCTATAAGAGGTATATTTTCATGTAATAGATCTTTACAAACTTTAAGTAACACACCATAAGTTGTAACTTTCATAGCTTCCTCTACAATAATAGGGAAATTCTCTTTTAATCTATCAATAATATCAACAAGATCTTGTCTAGTGATAATATCCTCAGCATGTTTTTTAATAAGTTCAGAGATATGTGTAGAGATAATTGTAGGAGCATCTACTACTGTAAACCCTTTATTTAATGCTTCCTCTTTTTTATCCTCATCTATCCATATAGCATCTAGTCCAAAAACAGGCTCTTTCACCCTTTTTCCTTGAAGTTTAGCACCAGCGATTCCACCCATAGCTAGATATTTGTTTAATTCAACATTTCCTTTTGCTATTGGTATTCTTTTTAGATTAAATGAGTATTCATTTGTATTTAGTGTTGTATCATCACTAATTCTAATTTGAGGGATAACAAATCCTAATTCACCTGCAATTTTATTTCTAATCCCTTTAATCTTATCTAAAAGTTCACTATCTCCTTGAACTAATCTTAGAAGCATAGCACCAAGTTTAAGCTCAAGAACCTCTAATTTCATAGTTTTATCTATGATCTCATTTTCATCAGGAACAGTTTTTCTTTTCTGTTTAGCTTTCTCTTTTGCTGCCTTCTCTTTTGCTGCCTTCTCTTTTGCTGATTTTTCATCACCTTTTACAAATCTTGTAAATGCATTATCTTGATCTGCTTCTATCATATATATAATATATCCAATCCCTGCAAGTAATATACCCATAGAGAATAGTATTCCAGTAGGAAATCCAGGAACAAGACCAAATAATACAAGTGCAATACCAGTAATAATAAGTGTTTTACTATCATTAACAAGCTGAGATATTGTACCACTTGCAAATTTTTCTGCATCGTTATTTGATCGTGTAATAATAATTGCAGTTGCTGTTGAGATAATAAGTGCTGGTATTTGAGCTACTAGTCCATCACCAATAGTAAGTATTGTATAGATCTGAGAACTCTCAGCTGCAGTTAAATTGTGTTGAAAGATACCTATCATCAATCCACCAATAAGGTTTACTAGTGTGATAATAATACCTGCTATTGCATCACCCTTTACAAACTTTGCAGATCCATCCATAGTACCATAGAAACTTACCTCACTTGCAAGCTCCTCTCTTCTTTTTTTAGCTTGTTTATCATCTATAAATCCAGCATTTAGATCCGCATCTATAGCCATCTGTTTACCTGGTAGAGAATCTAGAGAGAATCTAGCTTGAACCTCTGCAACTCTTCCTGCACCTTTTGTTACAACCATAAAGTTAATAAGTACAAGGATAATAAAGATAATAACACCAATTACCATATTTCCACCAACAACAAACTCACCAAATGCTGCAATAATATCGCTCACCGCTTCTGGACCATTGTGTCCATCACTTAAGATCGATCTAGTGGTGGCTATATTTAAGGACAATCTAAAGAGTACTAGAATCAGTAATAATGTAGGAAAAGTTGATAGATCTGTTGGTTTTTGGATAAAAAGCGATATTAAAAGTATCAATATCGCTGATGTTAGAGATAATATCAGGAAAAAATCAAGTACACCTTTAGGTAATGGGACAATAATAATTGCCAACATTGAAAAAATAAATCCAATAAGAACATACTCTTTCCTAAAAAATATCTCTCTAAATGACATTTAAACTAATAACCTTATATTATTTAATATAATTTAATAAAGAAAGTTGATTCATCTTTCCTATTGTACTATATAGTGCTTGGTATGTTAACTCTAATGCTTTTGATTCCATAGATAGTTTTGCTAAATCTGCTCCACCCCACTCTTGCATCAAAATATCATATTGTGTTTTTTGAGTTGTTAACTTATCATCTGCAACCTCAAAAACTGCATTTCTACCACCTAGTTTACCATGCCCTACATTTGAAGCATCAAACTGTTTAGATGTCTTCTCTAAGCCATCTCTTACAATATCATCTACAACACCATCACTAACCTCAAAAGATTTTCTACCATCTAGTTTAGTTCCATGACCCTCTAGTGCATTTATAATCACATTTAGATCATCAAAATAGCTATGTTTTGCTTTTAAAACTCTACCCTCAGGCTCTGTTGGAAGTGTGAAGTTATATGTACCTTGAACAGCTGTTGAATCTGCTGTTGCTTCATCTTCATTTGTTGCCCAAAGACTATAGTTTTCATCTGTATCCGATACACTTATAGATATATCTGCTCCACCATTTGTAATAACAAATTGATCTCCATTTTTTAAAGCTTCCACAGTATATCCATCTGCTTCTATTGCAGCTTTTAGATCATCGTAAACATCTTGTGTTGTTTTTCCATCAGTAGTAACTGTATAATCTGTACCATCTAAAGTAACTGTATAATCACCTTTTTTCTCTGTTACATCTTTTGAAATTGTATAGTTCGCATCTGTATCAGATACACTCATATCCATACTCTCTAAACTATTTATCTCAAATTGATCATCATCATGTAGATCTGATACCATAAAACCATCATTTTTTAGTTGTTCTTTTAAATTATCATAGATCTCTTTAGCTGAACTACCTTCTGCATGATAACTATAGCTTTGACCATTTATCACTATAGAGTAGTTACCTTGAGCATCTGTAGCAGCATCCATACCTAGATCAATATGAAAAGATTTATCATCTTCATACCCTAAATCTACAGTTACACTATCATCTGGTGGGATAGTAACAGCATACTCTACGGCTGGTTCATATAATTTACCATTTTTATCATATTGCTGAATTGCTGTTCTGTTAGCATTAAATTTCCATTCATGCCCATCCTCATCAATAATTCTTTCACCATCACTAAATGTAAAATTCTCTCCAGCTCTAGCTTTTGAAGCATCGTAATAGATTGCATCATAACCTGTAATTCCTCTATCTCTATAGCTTCCAGGTTGAACGGCAACTTTTCTTAAAAATCCATCACCACCATACTCAATCTTTCCAGTTACTTCAAAATCTGCAGATTTTTTTAGTGTTTGTGCTGTAGTGTCAGATCCTGCAAATACAAATTCACCATTTACACTCTCATTAACACTATCATACATATTATCTCTAATACCTCTTAAGTTTGCAGCAATAGATAATTTATCACTTCTATCTGTACCTGCATTTAGTGCTTGCAAAAGATCTACTTTAATACCATCTAAAGCATTTTTAACCTCAGCCATATCTGCATCTGCAGTATCATTTAATGCTCTTGTCTTATCTATTTGATCTTTTAGTCCATCTGTAACTCTTATTTTATCTTCAATATCTATCAATGTTCCATAAAGTTTTGAATCATCACTACCTTGATCTATAACTTCACCTGAAGCCATCTGATAACTTACTCGTTCATATTGTGTATTTAAATTGTCTATATGATACATCATATTACTTGTTTGATCAATCATTTGTTACCTCCATCAATGAATTTACTATAGATTCATAGGTATAAAGTTCATCTGTACCTTGACTTAAAAAAGCTCTTATTTTATCTTTTTTATACAATGCATTATCTAACTCTTTGTCCATACCTTTTTTGTATGCACCCACTCTTAATAGCACTTCATTCTCTTTAATTAACGATAATACCCTTTTTAACTTTAAAAACCTATTATATTGCTCTTTTGGGATAACTTTATCTATAACCCTTGAAGCACTTTGTAGAAGATCTATAGGTGGATATTGCCCCTCTTCTGTTAATTTTCTTGTAAGAACTATATGTCCATCAAGGATAGATCTACTTTGATCTGCAATTGGATCACTCAAGTCATCACCATCTACAAGAACTGTAAAAAATGCAGTTATTGTACCTTTACTATTAGATCCTGCTCTCTCCATAAGTTGTGGTAAAAGAGCAAAAACAGATGGCGGATACCCTCTTTGTGTTGGTGGCTCCCCAGTACTTAGACCTATCTCTCTTTGAGCCATAGCAAATCTTGTAACTGAATCCATCATAAGAAGCACATCATGCCCTTTATCTCTAAAAAACTCTGCTATTGCCATAGCTGTAAATGCTGCATATTTTCTCATTAGTGATGATTCATCACTTGTTGCTGTTACTATTACAGTATTTTCAAGGTTATCTCCAAGATTATAGTGGATAAATTCGGGAATCTCTCTACCCCTTTCCCCTACTAGAGCTATCACTTTTATTTGAGCTTCACACCCTTTTACAATCATCCCCATCAATGTAGATTTACCTACACCAGATCCAGCAAAGATTCCAACTTTTTGACCCTTACCACATGTAAGCATAGAATCAATAGCTTTTACCCCTGTTGCAAATCTTTGATTTATAATTCCTCTTTCAAGTGGAGATATTGCTTCTTTATTTATAGCAGATTCACCCTCAATATCTGTAAGTTTACCTTTTCCATCAATTGGATCTCCAAGAGCATTAACTACTCTTCCTAAAAGTCCATATCCACATTTTATACTTAAACCCTCTTTTTGAAGATATACTTTATCACCTATTTTAAAACCATCTATAAAAGAGAAAGGTACAATAGTAAACGATTTTGCATTTATAGATGCAACCATACCAAGAACTGTATATAGATGCTGAACTGATTCTATTTTAACTATATCACCTATTGCAACCTCTAAACCATCTGCTACTATATTTGAACTATTTATATTAATAATTCTTCCAAATGGGATGAAAAGGTTATCCTCTGGTATCTTATTTAATATGTTGTCTATATCTACCATTATAGTTTATCACACATTTTTTTATAGAAACTATCTGTATCTTTTAAATTTTTACATCTTTTAATCATATTTTTATACTTATTCTTTTTATTTTGATATTCATAAATCTTTGCCATCTCATAATATATATGTGCTAAATCATCTTGCTTAATATCCCTATTTACACTTTTTCCATCTCTAATTCTTTTTATCTTTAGACCATCTTTTAAGTATTTTAATGCTAAATCATATTTATCATCAAGTTTTGCATATCTTGCAAGCTCCATCTCAACAAAAGGTGAATATACTCTAGCTTTCATCTCTTTTTGTTTTTGATATAACTTATATAAAATATCATAAGCTTCGTCATCCTCTTGCTGTTTTAATAGATATAGATAATATTCATAATAGAAATCTATTATTAGAGGATTATTTTGATTATTGTATATAAATTCTTGATTTTTTCTAGCATACTCAAAAAACTTCTCCATACTATATTTACTATTTTTATGTCCATAGATTAAAAATCTATATAAAAACTCTTTAGATAAAAGATCTGGATTGCCTATCATATCTAGCTTTTGAGAAAATGCAAAAGCATCTTTATATCTGTTTAGTAGTATTGCAATACGTTCAAGATATAGATATACCTCCCCATTTTTTGCTTTACTATATACATTTTTTGCTATTGTATATGATCTTTTATCTGGTAGTTCAATCATACAATCAAACATATTTTTTGTAGCATTTTTATCCTCTATCAATAATAACAGTGCTTTATCTGATACAGATTTTAGTACATTGTTTAACTGTTGACATTGGTTTGTTTTAAGATAATACTCTATCATCCTTGCATTTACTATATCGTATATCTGTTTGATACTATCATATCCAAATCTATGAACTATTGGTTCATAGATAGTACTGTATATCTTTTTCATCCTCATTATCTGTTCATATTTTCCATCTTCTAATGCATTTAATAACTCTTGCATCAAAGCTTTATATTGCATAGATTCTACATTGCTATATTTTGTAGCTATCATTTGAGGATCAAATTTTCCCTCTCTCATAATTATCTCATCAAGGTACATTTTAGATCTTTTAAAATATTTATTACCTTTTTTTACTTGAATTAACTCTTTATATATTTTTTTTGCCATTGGCATATATTTTGGTTCATATCCTGCTAAATCCATATATGTATTTGCTAAGATAAATTTAAAATTATCTATACTATCTGTTTGTGTTGCATTTTGAAGTAATCTTTTTATAATCTTAATTGCCAATTTTGGCATACCCGCTTTTATAAGTTTTTTAACTTTTTTTAATGCCTTGTAACTATCATTTGCATAATAATCTATATTTTTCTTTAAAACTTTCTCTACTAGTTCATAAGCTTTATCTTTTTGCTTATTTAAAATATAAGCATCATATAACTCATCGGCAACTATTGTTGCTACCTCTAGACTTGTGGTATTTACAAGCTCTTTTTTAAGTATCTTTATAGCTTTTCTATATGCTCTTGTTTTGAGATATATTTGAGCTTTTGCAATTTTTCCATATACTTTTGATTTAGGATCATCAAAACTCTCCTCAATCTTCTTTGCATAATATTGTGCCTCTTTAATCTTATTTATTTTTATTTTTAATAACACCAATAATTTATATGCTTCTAAAAGATTTACTTGATTTATTTGTGAATTGTTTATAGCTTTTTCAAGCATCGCATCAGCTTCCAATGCTCTTTTTTTTGTATCAAGTTTATATAATATCTCACAGTTTAAAAGAATCAATTCCGATTTTAAAATATCAAGTTTATTACTATTTCTAAATATCTCCACTTGCTTTAGTGCTTGTTCTATTAAACCCTCTTTTATAAATCTTCTAATCTCTGCTATTCTTGCAGTTCCCGCTTTTATTTGATCTTTTTTTAATTGAGATATTTGGGTTAAATCATCTCCTACAAAACTATAATAAAAATCTTTTTTTCCATATAAACTAACTACTAAAATCAATAATATATATATCTTATTCATATTTTTAAACTCCTATTGTTTAATTTTACCATTTAATTTATAAACATATGTAAATATCTCTGCCATAGCTTTATAAAACTCTTCTGGTATCTCTCTTTCAACCTCAACATTATCATAAATTGCCCTTGCTAAAATTGGGTCTTCAATAATTGGTATCTTACTATCTCTTGCAATATCTCTTATTTTCAATGCTAAGAAATCTATCCCTTTAGCAACTACAACTGGTGCAGATGATTTTTCATCATCATATTTTAATGCTACAGAATAATGGGTAGGATTGGTTATAACAACATCTGCTTCAGGTACTTGTGCCATCATACTTTTTCTTGACATCTGCATCTGAATCTGTCTAATTCTACCTTTTATTAATGGATCCCCCTCCATCTGCTTATGCTCATCTTTAATATCTTGTTTTGACATCTTTAATTGTTCAAAATAGTAATGTCTTGTAAAAAAGAAATCTATTATAGCAAAAATGATTATAATTAACAAAATAGTCAATAAAAAGTATATTGTTAATCGTAACATAATCTTCAATGAACTTTGTATGCTTTGATCCATCATAGAGAGTATATCATCCCAAACAATACCTAAAATAATAGCCATAACTACAAATATGATAGCTAATTTTGCTGTTAACTTTAATGTTTCTAGAAACTTTTTCATACTAAAAAGATTTTTAAAACCACTAATTGGATTTAACTTACTTAACTCAAATTTTAAAGGGGTAACTATAAATCCAAACTGCATAACATTAAATATAACTGCTAAAAAAACTATAAGAAAAAATAGTGGCAATAACCCTACTAACATATCTTTTACTACAGTTAAAACTATGGTATAATATATCCCATCTTGCATATCTCTACCAACAAAGGAGAAACAATATATTATCATATCTTGCATACTTTGAAATAATCCACCAGATAAAAAAAGAAGATATATAGAACTAAAAAATAAAACTGCAGCTCCAGGAACTTCAGCCGATTTGGGGACATTACCCTCCTTTTTGGAGTCCTCTATCTTCTTGGAGGTGGCGTCTTCGGTTTTGTCATCATTATCAGCCATAATTCTACCTTATTATTGTAATTTTGATATAAAATATTCTGTAAAAGCATTTGTAAACATCTCAAGACCTAACATCATAAATATAAATATAAGTGTAAATTTTATCTGAAATGTTATAACAAATGGAGAAAATGATGGCATAGATTTTGTCCCATAACCATAATAAATATCCATAACAAATGCAACAAAAAACAAAGGAAATGCAAATGAAAAAGCAAATGCAAACATTGTCTTTATCTCATGTACTGCAAACATCATACCGTTGTAATCATATATATTAAATGTCCCTAATGATATACTATCAAAACTAGTTCCTAGCATATATAGTGTAACCTCATACATACCTGATTCTAAATATACAACTAAAACAATATAATAAAGCAATCTACTTATAACACCTTGCTGTGTTCCAGTTGCAGGATCAAACATATTTGCCATAGATAATCCAGTAGCATAGCCTAAAAGATCCCCCGCAATTTGTACTGCTAAAAATACTATCTTTATAAGAAGCGATGCTATTGCTCCTAATGTTATCTCCGAGAAAAGTGCTAGGATAAAAGTATCTTGAGTAACAGCTAAATTAGTATGATCTACTAATGGAAATAAAAAAACAGTGATATAAAATGAGATCGCTATTCTTATTGTTGGGTTTACAGACTTATCACCCACAATTGGCATAAATGCCATAAAAGATAAGATTCTAGCTAAAAGAAGTGAAAAAGCTAATACTGTTTGTTGATCTAGTAAGGATATTAGCTGTTGCAATTAAAACCTACTTATCTATATATATTCAAGGTTTTGAGATGTTTGTTGCTCTTCCATATTATCTTCTGGCTTCTTGGCTACTTCACTATTGTTAAATAGACTACTATTTTGTTGATCTTGATCAAATTGACCAGATGATCCATCTGAACTACCACCTTGCATATCAAAACTTAAATTTACATTTGATTCACCACTAAAGTTTTTCATCAATGCATTTTGAAGTGTAGATTTATTCTCTACAAACATATCCATAGTAGATGCATTACTCATATTCATACTTACATTTAAACTGTTATCTGCTTTATTATTTTTAATTACTACAGAGATATTACCCATATTTGATGGATTTAGATTCACTTTAAAAGTATGTACTGGTGGCTTATAGTTTAGATACATATTTCTTGCCATATCGCTCATAAAATTATTTACTTTTTGTTGAGCACCAACAATCTTATTCTGTATTGTTTCTACAACATCTTTTGGTACATTCATAGTGATCTCTGAATTGTTTGTAGTTGTTGTTGTAGTTTTTGGCTCTACTTTATTAGTTTCAATCTTTGTATCTTTAGGTTGATCTTTTTTTATATCTGCTTTTGTTTGACTATCTCTTTGATCTAAACTCTTCTCTATCACCATTTTATCTAATGCAACAACTCTATTCTTTGCAATATCTATCTTATTTTTGGTTTCACTACTTAATTTTTTCTCTTTTTCAATCTTTTTAGATATATCTTCATCTTTTGCTCTCTCTAATTTTACATCTGTCATATTTAGATCCAACATATTGGCACTTTTTGTCATACCTTTTATTGTTTTATCATTTTTAAAATTTTGTTGAGCATTTTGTAATTGTTCTGATGCAACCATATTTTGTGATGTTTTTTGAGAACTTAAAAACATATTTGCTATAAATGGATTTTTAGGATCTTCCACTTTAGTCTTATCATTTTTTATATTTGTTGCATTGCTATTTTTTATATCATCTTTAGTAGTTTTTTTATCTTCTAAATCTATATCTTGCAATACTTCATCTATTAGATTTTTTGCAATATTTCCAATATTATCTATAGTTTTATCTAATTTTTCACTAGATATATTATTGTTTTTTTCTCTATTTTGTTCCAAAACTTGATTTGTAGGGATTATACTTTCTAAAGTTCTATTTTCAACTTTTATATCATCTTTTTTTACATCATCTGATTCTATTTTAATATCTTTTTCTAGATCTTGTTTTGGTACATCTTTTTTTATAACCTCTACTTTTGGAATCTCTCGTTTAATCTCTTGAGGTAACTCTACTTTCTGTTTTGGTATTTCTATCTTCTGATCTATTTTACTATTTGTTGTAAGCTTTTGCTTTGGTTGCTCTTTTTTTAGATCATCTGTTTTTGTTAACTCTACTTTTTCTTTTGGTAGCTCTTGCTTTTGATCTATTTTATTATCTTTTGTTATGGCTTGTTTTTGTTGTTCT
>Ga0256828_1002256_pt1 | contig 11588 bp, 11 predicted proteins | sample CV88metaG_FD_185993 | JGI IMG/M metagenome (GOLD analysis project Ga0256828, IMG submission 185993) | Hydrothermal vent microbial communities from East Pacific Rise, Pacific Ocean - CV88 | ecosystem: Environmental > Aquatic > Marine > Hydrothermal vents | place: Pacific Ocean: East Pacific Rise... | reverse complement strand
AGGTACTCTTCTCTCTTAAAATTGTTGCGATTATGTTTATTGTAGGGGGTGTGATTTTTCTCTTGGTAGAGTACTTCTATGATGAGAAAAAATCCTCTATTAGCAAGGTGGAAGATATTACCTATAAAGAGGCACTCATTATAGGGTTTGCACAACTCTTCTCTTTTATTCCAGGGACAAGTAGGGCAGGGGCAACAATTGTAGGAGGGCTCTTATGTGGACTCGATAGAAAGAGTGCTGCTGAATTCTCCTTTTTATTGGCTATACCTGTCATGGGAGCTGTAAGTGGCTATGATTTACTCAAGCACTATCAGGCATTTTCCTCTATCGATTTTCTCCCATTCTTTGTTGGTTTTGTGGTGGCATTTGTGGTGGCATACCTTACCATTAAACTCTTTTTAGCCTTTCTCTCTCGGTTTACTTTTGTACCTTTTGGTATCTATCGTATCCTTTTTGGACTACTCTTACTTCTTCTACTTTAAAGGAGTGTAGGGCTATTTGGATCTATTTAAGTCTCTTTGGAGAGATTTAAATATGTTCAAACTATGTTGAACAAATTTTATGCCACGTCTAAGCAATGCTTAGACGTAGCAAAAGGTAGATAATGAAATTTAGTGAATTTAATTTTCACAAAGACCTTGCAAAAGGGGTGAAAATAGCAGGATTTAAAGAGCCAAGTCCTATTCAGGAGATGGCAATTCCTATTGTCAATTCTGGAACAGACTTGGTCGCACAAGCCCATACAGGAACAGGAAAAACAGCAGCATTTGGTTTGCCAATGCTCGATAAGTTGGCACGAGGAGAGATAGAGCGCGCATTGGTGATTACCCCAACACGTGAGTTGGCAACACAAGTTGCTGATGAGTTGTATCATCTAGGGCGTTTTGCTGGTATTCGTACCCTTACTGTTTATGGAGGTGTTGGGTATGGTCGCCAAATTGCCCTTATCCATAAAGGGGTACAGATTGTTGTGGCTACACCAGGAAGATTAAAAGATCTCTATAAAAAAGGGAAAATTGATGTCTTTAACCCTGAAATTGTTGTTTTAGATGAAGCTGATGAGATGTTAGATATGGGGTTTTTAGAGGAGATAAAAGAGATCTTTGAGTATATCCCTCAAAATAGACAGACACTCCTCTTCTCAGCTACAATGCCTGAGCCCATTAAAGAGTTGGCAAACCATATTCTCTACAATCCAGAATTTATCTCGGTTGTAGGAGATGAAGAGACAACCAACAATGTGATTGAGCAACGTTACTATGTTATTGAAGAGTCTCAGCGTGATGAAGCGATTATTAAACTTCTTGAGACAGAAGAGACCAATAAGTGTATTATCTTTTGTCGTATGAAACGTGAGGTCGATAGACTAACAGAGCATCTTCAAGCGTTAGGCTTTAATGCCGCTGGACTCCATGGAGATCTAGAACAGATGGACAGAGAGGTGATTATTAAAGAGTACAGAAGAGGTCAAACAAAGATCATGGTAGCTACCGATGTGGCCGCACGTGGACTTGATGTTAAAGATGTTACCCATGTCTTTAACTACCATATCCCTTTTGATCCACAATCATACGTACACCGTATTGGTCGTACAGGACGTGCTGGAAAGAGTGGACAAGCCATTACATTAGTCACAACCGATGAGTTTAGGGAGTTACAGCGTATCCAAAAAGAGGTTGGAGCCAATATGTCTCTTGCCACACTACAAGGAGGAGACTCCTTCAACGAAGAGGGGTATGCCTATCTTCTTGAAAAAGTACAAGAGACACCTGTCCATCCAGAAGCAAAAGCATTGGTTGACTACATGAACAAAAGTCAACAAAAACAGCTCCTCGATAAACTTGTCTCATACCTTATTGTTTCAGAGCAACACAACATTGGTTCACAGATTGGTTTTGATCAAGAGAGGGTAGATGAGATGCTAGAGAGTTACAGAAGTGAGCAAAAAGCCACTCGTACGAATAATAGAAGAAAAAAGAGAAGATAATTCTCTTTTTTTAACTAACACAAAGCTAAAGAGTTTTACAATTTGGAAACTAAATAAAAAGGTGTCCGTATGGAATATAGTTTAGTAGGTGAAGGCCTAAAATTTATGGTGTTGGGAATGCTTATTGTATTTGTATTCCTAATGGTTCTTGTACAAGTTATGAAGCTTCAAGCGAAGTTAATTAATAAGTACTTCCCCGATAAAGCACCAGAAGTACCAGCGACTTCAAACACAAACAACGCTACTCAAGAAGCACATCACGTCGCAGCTATCATTGCCGCTGTCACTGAATTTCGTAAAAATCAATAAACAAGGTATCATAAATGGCTAAAAAATACATTGATGTAATGGACACAACTTTTAGAGATGGATTTCAATCTGTCTTTGGAGGTCGTGTACTTATGGATGACTTTTTCCCTGCAGTAGAAGCAGCGAAAAATGCAGGAATTACTCACTTTGAGTTTGGTGGTGGAGCAAGATTCCAATCACTCTACTTCTATCTTCAAGAAGATGCGTTCAAAATGATGGATGGTTTCAGAGAAATCGTTGGAAAAGAGGCAAACCTTCAAGTACTTTCACGTGGTATTAACACCGTAATGCTCGATACAGGCTCTCGTGAGATGATTGACCTCTTTGCTAAAATGTTTAAAAAACATGGTACCACAACGGTACGTAACTTTGATGCACTCAACGATGTCAATAACTTAGCATTCTCAGCAGAGATGATTAAAAAGCATGGACTCAACCATGAAGTGGTCGTCACTATGATGGATCTTCCTCCTGGATGTAAAGGCGCACATGATGTAAACTTCTATGAGCAAACCCTAAGAAGTATCTTAGATAGTGGTATTGAGTTTGATTCTGTCTGTTTTAAAGATGCGTCAGGTACAGCAAACCCACATAAAGTCTATGAGACCATCGCAATGGCAAGAAAACTTTTAGGTGAGTCTGTTCACTTAAGACTTCATACCCATGAGACAGCAGGTGTTTCCGTTGCTTCATACCTAGCAGCACTTGAAGCAGGAGCAAATGGTATCGATATGGCAGCATCACCAGTGAGTGGTGGTACCTCTCAACCAGATATCTTAACAATGCTTCATGCTGTAAAAGGTACAAACTATAACTTAGGTGATCTACAGCTCGATAAAGTCTTAAAGTATGAAGAGAGACTTAAAGAGTGCCTCGCTGAATATATGATTCCACCAGAAGCGACACAAGTTTCACCACTTATTCCATTCTCACCAATGCCAGGTGGTGCGCTCACTGCCAATACGCAGATGATGAGAGACTCAGGTGATTTAGAGAAGTTTGATGAGGTTATTGCTGCTATGAAAGAGGTTGTTGAGCGTGGTGGTTACGGAACTTCTGTAACACCAGTGAGTCAATTCTACTGGCAACAAGCCTATGCTAACGTAATGTTCGGACCATGGAAGCAGATTGCTCCAGGGTATGGACGTATGGTACTTGGTTACTTTGGTAGAACACCAGTTGAAGCAGACAAAGAGATTATTGAACTAGCCTCTCAAAAGCTTAAACTAGATCCAACCACAGAAAATCCTTTGGATATCGCAGATAAAGATGAGACAAAATCTATTGCCCATTGGACAAAAGTGTTAGAAGAAGAGGGACTTGAAGTGACAGATGAAAACATCTTCATTGCAGGTGCTTGTGATCAAAAAGGTATTGCGTTCTTGAAAGGCGAAGGTCCTCTCATGGTAAGAAAAGGTAAAAATAATAACAGTGGAGAAGTAGAAATGGCAGGAAATTATACAGTAGTAGTAGATGGTAAACAATATAGCGTACAAGTAGCAGAGGGTGAGGGTGATATTCAAGTAGCACCAGTAGCCGCTTCAACAGCACCAGCGGCACCAGCAGCACCAAGTGGTGCTGGAAGCTTTGAGATTCACTCTCAAACACCAGGAAATGTATGGAAAATTCTTAAAAATCCAGGAGATACAGTTGCTGAGGGTGATATTATTATGATTCTTGAAGCGATGAAAATGGAGATTGATATTGCCGCACCTCAAGCAGGTAAAATTGTTTCTATTAACGTAGAAGTCAATGATGCCGTTGCTGATGCACAACTTTTAGCCACAATGGAGTAGTTATGAAATTAAAACATCTATTTCTTTCTGTGCTTTTTGCATTTGCCTTTTTGACAAATGCAACAGCAAGTGAACATGAAGCGACAGCTAAAAAATTTATGACACAAGAGGAGTTGATTGCCCAAGAAGCAGCAACATACCATCCTAAAAGTGTCAGTGAATTGATTGTAAGTTTTTTTCATACTACAGGGTTAGATGCCATTGTAAACCCTAAAGAGGGTGTGAAGAATGGTCAAGGAAAAGATATGAGCCTTTTTGCTCAAAGTTGGGGACGTGTTATTATGTTCCTTATTATCTTTGTTCTTTTCTATTTGGCTATTGCTAAAGGGTTTGAGCCACTCCTTCTTTTGCCTATCGCGTTTGGTGGGTTGCTGGCGAACATTCCTATTGCCAATATGACAGGACCTCATGGAATGCTTGGTATTATCTACAACATGGGTATTGCCAATGAGTTCTTCCCACTCCTTATCTTTATGGGTGTAGGGGCAATGACAGACTTTGGTCCTCTCTTGGCAAATCCAAAAACAGCACTCCTTGGTGGGGCTGCTCAGTTTGGTATCTTTGGTTCATTGGTAGGGGCAGCAGCACTCTCTCAATATACGGGGTTTGTTGATTTTACACTTAAGCAGTGTTCAGCTATCTCAATTATTGGTGGGGCTGATGGTCCAACCTCTATCTTTATTGCGTCAGCACTCGCACCTGAAATGTTAGGGGCTATTGCCGTAGCAGCTTACTCTTATATGGCGTTGGTACCAGTTATCCAACCACCAATAATGAGAGCATTGACAACCAAAGAAGAGCGTCAAATTGTGATGAAGACAAGCAGAAAGGTCAACAGAACAGAGAAACTTATTTTCCCTATTGTTGTCATTATGATGATTGCCCTTATCTTGCCAGATGCTGCACCTCTTATGGGTTCATTTGCTTTTGGTAACTTTGCAAAAGAGTCAGGTGTTGTAGACAGACTCTCAAATGAGATGCAAAATTCACTCATTAACATTGTAACTATTTTCCTTGGTTTTGGTGTGGGTATGACACTTCAAGCCGATAAATTCTTGGTGGCTGAGACTATGGGAATTATGGTTATTGGTCTCTTGGCATTTTCTGCAGGAACAGCCGCAGGTGTTCTTATGGCTAGATTGATGAATAAGTTCTCAGATGAACCAATTAACCCTCTTATTGGGGCAGCAGGGGTATCTGCTGTACCAATGGCAGCAAGGGTTGCGAGTAAGGTTGGTTCAGAAGAGAAACCAGGAAACATTCTTCTCATGCATGCTATGGGACCAAATGTTGCTGGTGTTATTGGTTCAGCAGTTGCTGCTGGTGTACTACTTTCTATTTTTAAATAGAAAATTCAAGATAGAGTAAGCTTTCTTACTCTATCATTCGCAACTTTAAAGTATAAGTTGGAAAAAGAGCTTTTTTCAACTTATGCTTTAGCATACATTTTAATGAAACATAAAGAGGATACCATGAGTACCAAAACGCCCAATGGACTTGATAAACTAGGACTAAAAGACATCGGTGATGTTTACTATAACTTGAGTTATGACGAGTTACAAGCGCACGAAGTAAATAGTGGAGAGTGTAAAATTTCTACATCAGGCACAGCAATGTGTGATACAGGTATCTTCACAGGACGTAGTCCAAAAGATAAATACTTTGTAGATCAAGAGCCTTCAAATAAGTATATCTCTTGGGGAGATGTAAATGCAAAGATTGAAAAAGAGGTCTATGAAGAGCTTTTAGATTTAACATTAACACAACTCTCAGGTAAAAACATTTATGTTACAGATGTCTATGCTGGGGCAAGTGCTGCGAGTAAACGTTCTATTCGTTTTATTACAGAGGTGGCATGGCAGGCACACTTTGTAAAAAATATGTTTATCCGTCCAACCCAAGAGGAGTTAGAGACGTTTGAACCAGACTTTACTGTCTATAATGCGTGTAAAACAGTAGATGAAAAGTACAAAGAGCATGGGCTTCATTCAGATGTATTTGTTGTCTTTAATGTAGAGGATAATATTGCTATTATTGGTGGTACATGGTATGGAGGAGAGATGAAAAAAGGAATCTTCTCTATGATGAACTATTGGTTACCACTTGAGGGGAAACTCTCTATGCACTGTTCTGCTAACGTAGGTAAAGAGGATGATGTTTGTCTCTTCTTTGGTCTCTCAGGAACAGGAAAAACCACACTCTCAACCGATCCAAACAGAGCACTCATCGGAGATGATGAGCATGGTTGGGATGATGATGGTGTCTTTAACTTTGAGGGTGGATGTTACGCAAAAGTGATTAACCTTGACCCTAAGAGTGAACCAGAAATCTATGGGGCTATTGTAAAAGATGCTCTCTTGGAAAATGTGGTTGCCGATAGTAACGGTAGTGTAGACTACAGTGATGGAAGTAAAACAGAAAATACCCGTGTCTCTTACCCTATTGAGCATATTGTAAACCATAAAGAGGATTTACAAGCAGGGCACCCAAGCAACATTATCTTCTTGACAGCAGATGCCTTTGGTGTTTTACCTCCAGTCTCAAAGCTTACTAAAGAGCAAGCGATGTACTACTTCCTCTCAGGATACACAGCAAAAGTAGCTGGTACAGAGAGAGGGATTACTGAACCAGTAGCAACCTTTTCAGCATGTTTTGGTGAAGCCTTCTTACCACTTCACCCAACAGTCTATGCAAAGCTTTTAGGTGAAAAGATTGATGAACACAATGTAAATGTCTATCTTGTCAATACAGGTTGGACAGGTGGTGCCTATGGGACAGGAAGTCGTATGAGTATTAAAGATACAAGAGCATGTATTGATGGTATTTTAAATGGTTCTATCAATGATGCTGAGTTTGAAACATTAGAGACATTTAACCTTCAAATTCCAAAAGCATTAGATGGGATTAAAGACAACCAAGTCTTAAATCCTCGTAATACATGGGAAGACAAAGTAGAGTACGATGCGAACTTAGCAAAATTGGCCTCTATGTTCATTGAGAACTTTAAACGTTACGATGATAATGGTGGTGAATTTAATTTTGCCTCTGCTGGACCACAGCTTTAATCTCTCTTTAGTACACTCTTGAAAGAGAGTGTACTATATGCCTCTCTTATCTTTTTTATAACATTTTTTAATCATATTTAAGCTATCTACTGTATAGTGTTAAAAAACTTTTAAAGGATTGTATATGGATTTCAATAAAATTAGAAAAATTTGTAGACCAGTAAGAATTGTTCTTGGACTCTCGTTGATTACAGCAGGATTTGTTACAGGTAACCAATGGCTCTTCTTAGGGGTTGTTCCTCTTATTGCTGGGATTGCGAACTTCTGTCCACTTTGTATTATTACAAAAAAGTGTGATATCTAACCCTTATTTTCTCATACTATAGTGTAGCCTTATCTTTATGATAAGTTACACTATCAATTTTTCTTCTTTTCTTCATAAATTTTAATTATTTTTTATTTTGACACTATTTGACAGAGAGTGGATGTAAGATAGAACTATCTTTTAGGAAAAGGTATTATGATGGAAATAGATATTCAAAAAGTCTTGGCGTATGCTAAGCAACTGACTGTGTTATATGTAGAGGACAATAAAGATACGCGAGAGATTACAGGTATGCTCTTCTCTGAAGTCTTTGGGTGTGTGGTTGAAGCTGTAGATGGTGAGGATGGACTCACTAAGTTTAATGAGCAAAATTTTTCACTTATTATTAGTGATATCAATATGCCAAAGATGAATGGTATTGAGATGGTAAAAAAAATAAGAGAGAGTAATGTCTCTATGCCTATTATTATCTCTTCAGCGTACACAAAAGAGTCCATGGAGGAGGTTGAAGCACTCAATATTCAAGGGTACCTCACCAAACCAATGGAGCTTGAAAAGCTTTTTGAACTTATCTTAGCTATCTTTCAGGGAGAGGATGAGCGCTTATTAGCGTAAGAGCATATAGAAGAGTTGTGGTGCTGGGGTTTGAAAGCAGAGGGTTTTTTTACTTCTAGGGTGTTTTATGCGAAGGCTTGAGGCATGTAACCCTAAGTATTTCCCTCGCTTGCCATAGCGTTCATCTCCTACAATGCTGTGTCCTAGCCATGCCATATGGGCACGAATCTGATGTTGTCTTCCTGTCTCTATGGTTACGGTCAGGAGTGTGGTAGAAGAGCCCTCTTTAGTACGTACATAGTGGGTAATAGCCTTTTTAGCCTGAGGGTGCTCACCTACATGTGTCATATAGAGGGTATCATCCATTCTTAGAGGTTGATTAATGGTACCTCTCTCCTCTTTTACCTTCCCCTCTACAATGGCCAAATAGCTTTTTTGAGCTTTGCTCCATTGTGCCATGACAGCCTCTCTCATTGCTTTTGAAGTAGCAAAGAGGAGTACCCCTGAGGTTGCTTTGTCTAGGCGATGAACAGGGAAAAGAGAGATATTTTTTCTCCCTTTTGAGAGCTGCTTTCGCAACAAAGAGAGCGCATGAGCCTCATCATTCTTTTGATTTCCTACACTTAAAAGTCCAGCAGGTTTGACAATGGCAATAATATCTTTGTCCTGGTAGAGAATTTTTAAAGAGGGTTTCTCTTTATCTGTTGATGTGATAGTTACAATGTTGCCAACGGTAACTTTGTCGCCTTTTTTAAGGGGGTAGTTGTGTTGTGTAATGTAGGTTCCATTGACCAAAATGGCACTCTTTTGAAGTCTCTGCTTAACACTCTTCTTACTCCACTGAGGCAGTGAAGCAAAGAGAAATGCTAAGAGGGGTTGCTCTTGGGCAACAAGATACTCTGCTGCCATAGCTTAAGATCTCTTCTTTTTTGTCTCTGCTTTTTTCTTCTTCTGTGCTGCGTAGGTATAGCGACGTTTCTTATCGTAGTCAATATAGCCTTTCTTCTCACGAAGAGATTTTTTACGAGGACGGGCTTGACGTGGTTGTTTGTCTGTAAGCTCAAACCCCTCATATAGGTCACGTTTTATATTGAGTTTGAGGTGCTTTTCTATGCTAGAGAAGGCATTGTAGTCATGAATAGTTAAAAGGCTCACCACAGCACCTTTATGGTTGGCTCTACCCGTACGTCCAACACGGTGGGTAAAGTCATCGGTACTTTGAGGAATATCGTAGTTAATTACCAAAGGGAGCTCTGGAATATCAATCCCTCTAGCCGCAATATCGGTAGCAACAAGTACTTGGGTTTTACCACTTTTAAGTAGGTTAAGTGCCTTAGCACGTCCTCCTCTTTTAATATCGCCATGAATGACAGCTGTCCATATCTCTTTACTTTTAAGGTACTCAAAGAGACGGTTGGCACTCTCTTTGTCATTGACAAAGACAAGCACCTGTTGGGCTTGCATATCTTTAATGAGTTGTGCTGTGAGGGCTGCTTTTTTCTTCTTGTCTACTTTGTAGCTTCTATGTTTTATAAAGTTTACAACATCACGTCTTTGGTGTACTTCGGCAATGACTGGATCTTTGAGAAACTCTTTGCTGAGCTTTTTAATGTTTTGTGAGATGGTTGCTGAGAACATCATCATCTGTTTTGGTGCTTGGCAACTCTTTAAAATAGCTTGAATCTCTTTAAGAAACCCTAGTTCAAGCATGGTGTCTGCTTCATCTAAAATAACCGTATTGATATGTTCAAGGTTAATCTTCTTATCGGCAATAAAGTCTTGTAGTCTTCCTGGTGTAGCCACGACAATATCTACCCCTTGTTTAAGGCGTTGAATCTGCTCACTTTTTTTGGATCCTCCTTGTACTTTGGCTGTCTGTATAGGAAGGTAGCGAGAGAAGGTGACAATGGTACGTGAGACTTGGTCTGCTAGCTCAATGGTTGGTACCAAAATAAGAGCGCGTACCACCTTCTCCTCTTTTTTTACAATTTTTTGGAGTTTATGGAGAAGAGGGAGTACATAGGCTGCTGTTTTTCCTGTTCCTGATTTTGAAGCACCTAGAATGTCAAACCCTTTCATCGCAGGAGGAATGACTTGTTTTTGGATAGCTGTGGTGTTTTCATACTTCTCATGCGCAATGGCCTTGAGAATTAAAGGGTGCAAATTTAATGTTTCAAATGCTTTGATGGTCGATCCTTTAGAAATCTAAATATAGTAAGCTATTATAGCACAATTGTAAGAGGCTTGTAGTTTTTTAGAGAGTTGCGTTAAAATGCCACACTTAAAAAAAAGAGTATAGAATGAAAATAAATGTAATTATTGTCGATAAAAAAGGGAAAGATAGCCTCTACGCAGGGTTAATAGAACACTACATTAAAATTGCGAAGCCTTTTGCCAAAGTAGAGGTGATTGAGATCTTCAATAAAGAGATAGCCAAAGCACATGACATCTCAGCTCAAGCAGCACAAAAATCTTATACAAAAGCATTTGAGAAGTATTTGAAAAATGGGGGATTAAATATTGCTTTAGATCCATCATCAAAAGAGGTAGATAGTTACGATTTCGCAAAAATCCTTAAGGATAGGCTCATAATAAATCTCTATATTGGTGGTGCATACGGCTTTGAAAGGGATTTTTTAACACAATGTAATAATGCGATATCATTTGGTAAAATAACACTTTCACATAAATTGGTGAAAGTGGTATTGTTGGAGCAAATTTTTAGAGGTTTGACTATTAACAATAACCATCCATATCATAAATAGGAAGAATGAAATGTTAACAACGAGTGAATTGGAAGATTTTAAAAATAAACTTACTCTTAGAAAAATACAAATAGAAAAAAACCTTACAGGAACAGAGTCTGAACTCAACGAGATGAGAGAGTTAGATCTAAATGATGACGGTGATTATGCCGCAGCATCTACAGAAACCATCATTGATAGTGCTATTTTAGTACAACAACGTAAAGAATTAAACGAAATTGAACTTGCTTTAGATAAAATAAAGAATGAAACTTATGGGATTTGTGAAATGTGTGAAGAGCCTATTGGGATTGCCCGTTTAGAGGTGAAGAATTTTGCACGTTTTTGCATTACTTGTAGGGAAATTAACGAAAAAGAACACAAATAGTTCGAAAAGGGGTTGAGATGAGACTTGGGTTGTATATTTTTGCAGCATTGACATTAGGAGGTATTATTGGAGCATTGGCGTATACGGTCAATCCCAATAATTATGTAGTAGATTTTATGGGGATAAACTTTAACTTCCCTGTGGCTGTATGGGTTGTATTGCCTATGGCAATACTTTTGGTTTTTACGGTTTTTCATATGTTCTTCTACACCATGAAAAACTACTTAAAGTTAAAAAAATGGCAAAAAGACTTAAGTGCGTTAGACAATGCACTCTACTGGTCATTGGCAAGTGAACCAAAGGCACAAAAATATGCGATAGAGACAGTAAGAAACTCAGCTGTCATCTTAAGCAAATCATCATTAAATGTTTTAGATAGTGTAGATGGATTGAATCCAAGACTTTCAAAAATGGTAAATGTAATTACAAAAATTAAAAATGGGGAGTATGTTGATTTAAAAGAGGCAAAACTCCTCAAA
>Ga0256828_1002255_pt1 | contig 11591 bp, 2 predicted proteins | sample CV88metaG_FD_185993 | JGI IMG/M metagenome (GOLD analysis project Ga0256828, IMG submission 185993) | Hydrothermal vent microbial communities from East Pacific Rise, Pacific Ocean - CV88 | ecosystem: Environmental > Aquatic > Marine > Hydrothermal vents | place: Pacific Ocean: East Pacific Rise... | reverse complement strand
GGTCGTTTATCAACATCTGCCTTTGATAACTGAGGTAAATTATTAGTGGTCTCTATATCTTTTGGTATGTGTTTATCTGTATCGGCTGAAGAAGCTATCTGAGCATTTCTTAATAACATAGCACCTTCTTTACCTTCATCTGGTTTCTTATAAGAAATTAAAGCGTGCCATACAACTCTATCAGAAGTAATATTAAAATTCTTCATAATACAAGCACCAACTTTACGAAGAGATTCTTTCTGTTTATCAGTATATGGTTCCCACCCTTTATCTTTAGACCAAGCACAAACCATTTCTATACCAATTGAAACAACAGAACCTATCTGATGATATTCTGGTCTTCGTTTACCGACATGATAGACAACTGAACGAATATCACCAACCAATATAATAGTACCATCTTTATCAATCCATAATTGTGTACCATAACCATCTTTCTTCATTCTACCTAAATATAAATGACTTCCAGCTGTATTATGTATAACTAAATATTTTGGATTCCCATTGAAAGTAAGATTACCTGCTTTCTCAACAGCTTTCTTAATTGGTGGTAATTTCTTAATTTTTAATCCACACAAACTGGTATCGGTTATATGCTCTTTTGGTAATTCAACTTTAACATCTCCGCCTGTTGTAGTTTCTTTGTATTTAGAACCCGGTTTACTTTCTTCAGCATCACCTTCTAATTCTGTTTTCTCAAAATAATCTTTACTATTCTTGCCTGTTTTAGGTATACCACCAAAAAATTCTATTGCTGTTTTAATAGCATCTAGTGCACTATTTACTAAACCAGAACCTGTTCCTGAATTTGATTCTTCCCTTTTAGGTAAACTTTTTTTCTTTATTTTATTTTTTTCAAATTCTTCATTCATTGGCGACTCAGCTAATTTATCTAATTCACGAACTTTCTTTAATACTTTTTGCATATTTTCCCAACTATTGTGAGCTACATTACTGGTAGAAACATAATATGTTTTTCCTGTACCTGGATTTTCAATAGACGCGAATTCTTTTGATAACTCATAGACAAAATGTTTATCACTAATAATACCTTGTCTCCACTCAAGATATTTTCTTTTTAAAGTTAATCTTTTCAATATTAAAGTGTCCTGTGCTTCAGCATCAAACAAGTCAGTAACTTTAACTTTTGTAAATGGGAATGTTTCTGTTAAAGACGCTTGAATAAATTGGTATTTTCCAACAGCACCACTTTTCTTTTTATTCATAAGTTGTCTTTGTAATTTAAGTATTTCAACGATAGTCATTTTTGTTGGTTCTGGAGTAACTTTTAAATTTAAAGCTGAAATACCATTAATTTTATTATAACCTTTTTCACCTTTAGCTGATTCATGTTCAGCAATAGCTTCTAATAAAACTCTATCCCCTTTGGTTATATTTGGGGCTTTTACTAAAGTAGCTTTCTCTGTATGCATTTTATCATATGCGTAGTTAGGATTAATAGAATAGTTATATTCATCTTCTTTTCTAACTTTTTCATCGTATTCTTTTTTTCTAATTTCTTCAGCCACTTGATGTTTTTCTTCTCTAGTTAAAGTTGACCATTCTCTTTTTGATAGGGGAATATCTTTACTAGGAGTCTTTTCACCTATTGAATCTGAATATGAATCTAATGCTGTGGAAATAGCTGTGCCAATAAATGGAACTAAACTCGTAACAGAACTCAACATACTCAACCCAGCTTTAGCATAGTTCCCCTCAGCAATCTGTGTTGCTGCTGTGGCAACACCTATTGCTGTTCCTACACCAGGCAAATGTTTAAGAACTTTTTTACTTATCTTACCAACTTTACCTTTTAAAAAGTTAAACATACCTTTTTCTCTTTGTTTAACTTTAACAACATCGCCAGCTAACTCACTTTTTTGTTTTTTATTTTTCTCTTTAGTTATATGTTCAGTTGCTTCTTCTATTTCTTTTATTACTTTTTCATCTTTATCTTCATTATTTTTATCAATATCATTTTTAGTTAAATTATTTTTACGCATTCTATTTAGTCGTTGTCTGGCTTTCAATCTGTTAAAACCACTTTTACTTTTTTGTAGACCTTTATGTGCTGAGTAACCAACACCACCCCCAACTTCTAACATAGTTAATATGTTATCAACATCATCGTCACTACCATCTAATATAGTATCTTCTTCAGTATCTTCAACAATCTCTTCTTGACCTTCTAAGTCAACCTGACTTTCATTTATTAACTCTTCCATTTTTGAAGGGTCGATAACTTCATCAGCATTAGCTTCTGTACCGTGTAACATATAAGCTATTAGAGCACCAATAGCTAACTTACCTTTATGTTTTGTTAAAAAACCTATTGCTTTATTTAATGTAGAGCCTTTATATGCTTTACCAACAGTTTTTCTACCTGTTCTACTGATACTACGACCCAATCGTTTCATACCGAGCATGCTAACCATACCACCAATTATCTGTGCTAAGATACCAGTACTACCGATTATACTACGCCCAAAACCTTTAGATAACCATTTTATTGGTTTCCACATAGCAGTTGCGATTATTTCTATTAATCCTTTACCTTTAAAGAATTTAAAGAACTTACCAATCCCACCAGCAATTGTTCCTAAAATACCAACACTTTTTGTTACTGAAGATGTCAGTCCACTGAGTATCCCAGGTAGGAAACTAAATGCACCCCCAATTAATGTACCTAACCAGCCCATAGATTTTTTATCTTTTTCTTTATCTTTTTTATCCGTAGTTATTGTATCTTCTTTATCGTCTTTACTTTTTCTACTTAATATATCTTTCCAACCATTATCCCTATCACCATCTCCATCACTATCACCAACAGTTTTTTTCTTTTCAGGTTTCCACTTATTTAATTTCGACATTAGGGTATTAAAAAAGGAATCAGCTTTTTCTTGTTCTTGTTTTATCTCATCTACTTTATCTTTAGATTTTACATAAGTATCTTTAACACCTTTTTTAATATCAGTGTATTTAAATTCACTTATATCATTCCCAACTTCTTTCAAACGAGCTTTTGCATCTTTAAAGTTAAATTTCTTTAGTTTCTTATTTCTATCTTTTACTAATTCTTCTGTTGATTTCTTTATATTAATAATCTTTTTTAAATATTTTTTCTTTTTACTATCATCTGGTAAAGTATTTATAAAACTTGTTAATTTCTCTTCCTCATCTATTAATGTTTTAATTTTACTATTATAAAATGTCTCAACTGTTTGATATGCATCACTATCTTCAACTTTACCTTTAACACTTTTATATATAGTATTACCTTTACTTTTGGTTGTTTTTGATAAAGATACTACATCATCGATAAGAATGTCTAACTCCTTATCTTTAATAAATTCATGACCTTTTTTTCTAATCTCTATTGATTTATTAATCACATCGTGTTCTACTGAATATATATCACTCTTATTAATATACTCTTTAGTATCTTCTAATTTCTTCTTTAAATCTTCATAATGTGTTTTCTCTTTTGATATATCAATAAGAGTTTTTTTCACAATATTCATCTTATCTTTAATATTCTTCTTTTTATCCTCATCACTTGTCGCGAGATACTCTCCGTGTAATCTATCATATTCCTGTTTAGCAACTTTATATTTCTTATCTATATAACCAATTACTAAATTATATTTTTCATATTTAGACATATATTTATCTAACTTACTTATAATATTTTTAACTTCCCCTTTAGCTAAACCTAATTTTTCTGTAAGATATATATCTATCTTTTTATCTTTAACAAACTGTTTTGAAGAACCGTACATTTTTGTCAATTTCTCTTCAAATTTATCTTTTATATCCTTTACTTCTTCTACCCTTTTTCTGTGTTCTTCATCTTTTTTAGTTATAACTATATCTTCTGAATCATATGCTTCCATAATAGCATTAACATTAAATTCCTTATACTTATCCCAATTAATAGAATAAGTTCTAGTTCTACTATCATAATCCACAATACCCATTTCAACTAACGGTTGACCAAAACCATCTTCTATTAAAGAGTTAATCTTTTTGGAATTCTCTAACTTTGTATTGTTAATTACTCTGAGTAACTCATCGGTATCATATCGTCTATCTGAATCACTTTTGTGTACAACATCACCTTTTTCATTCTCTTCGTAAAACTCTGTATTACCAGCATTTTGAATAATAGACATAAATTTCGTTTTTTCTTTATTATCTAATCCATTAAATAATCCATCTTCCCTATCAACTTGTTCACTAAGATAATCAACAGATATTTTACCATCAAATTTAGAAAGAGATTCGATAAACTTTCTGCGTTCATCTTCTGTCAGATTAATACCTGACAATTCTTCTAATCTTTCCGCTACTGAATTAAATGTATAATTTAAATTACCTTCTTTATATTTTGATATTAAATCATCTTTAATATTTTTACCTACATCTTTATCTTTAATAAACTTACTTTCTAAATAATAATATTTTTCCTCTACCGCATCTTTATCACCACCAAGTATCTTTAATTGTCTTAAAATTTTAGATAGTAACCCCGGTAATACTTTATTAATAGTTTCATATGTTCTATTATCAAATGTTGCTAAACCACTAAGGTTCTTTTTATCATTATATAATTTTGTTTCTGGTCCATCCGTTCTAGGTTTAAATATAGATGCTAAGAAATCTAATGTTGAACGAGTAACTCCACCTTCATGTTGTTTAGCTTCGTGTTTCAAAGTATCATATGGATTTGAAAATAACTTATCGGAATAATATCTAACTTTTTTACCAGCTTTGGTTTTTGATAATTTATTAGCTAATATACCAAATACTCCACCACGAACATTACTAGCGGCAATACCTGCAACCATACCTTCCTTAGTTGCAGATGCTCTTTCACTAGCACTCATAAACTCCATATCTTCTTCAGAAGCAGTGGCATCATTCATTTGATTATACATCTCAATACCACCTTCGCCAGCGGTAATCCCGTCAATGATAGCAGTTGAGAAGTTATTTAATTTATCCTTTACATTTCGTTTAACATCATCTATCCATTCACTACTTCTAAATATGTTATTATATAAAGATTCTCCAGCTGATAGTTTCATCTGCATAGCAATTGCTTCAGTAGTTTGCATCTTTAAACCATCTGGTAGAGATGTATTATGTATTATCGCATCTAATTTTTTTACATAATCAATAGCAATTTCACTTTGTCGTTTATTAATAGATTTTAACTCGTATAATTGTTTAAAGTTTAAACGCAAAGATTCTCTATAAAAACTATTGTTCATATTTATCATTTGTAAATTTGAGACATTAGCTATTTGTAAAGTTTCATTTACTTTCTTTAAATTCTCATCAGTTATACTTGCAGTAATAGATGTTAACTTTGTGTTTGTTTCTTCCATCTTATTTACAAACTCACCCATTGTCGAAGAAATATTATTTTTAATTATCTCATCTTCAGTAGGTCCTGAGCTATGATGACTTTTAGTTATATCAGCACCAATTAAGTTTGCTACTTTATCAGTGATTTTTGATAAAACTCCATCTGTCGGTAATATGGATTTTAAAGATTTTAAAAATGGTTCACTACCTTTAGCAATTTTATCTTTTGTATCGTTAATCTCCCAACTGGCATCTTTAAAAGCATCTACCAAATCATTACCATTTTTATCGCCTAATAACTTTGGTGCAGATTTTTCTAATGCTTCTTGTAAGTTATTTTTAGCTTTATCTGTTAAACCATCACCTTCCCCAGTAATGTTACTTAAGAAAGATGTTTTAATATTCTCTGCAGTTGATGGAACGGGCTTTCTTTCACCTCCAACTCCATCGATATCACCATCAATATCAAACTCATCCATATCAAAATCAAATTCATCTTTAGCCATAATAGTCCTTTACTTATTTTATTAGTCAGAAAAATCATAGAATGACTCAGTTTCTTGATTAAAATTTGAAAGGTTTTTTTATGGAACATTTAGAAAATTACGAGGCTCTAAAATTGGAATTATTCTTTCCAAATAAAAAATATGTACAGTATATGAATGAGGTTAAGAATGTAAATTTATTTACTAATATGGGTAGAGAAATAGATGAAGATGGTTTATATTCTCAAAAGATATTCGGTGTGGTTGGTTCTGAGGCTAGATTAAACATATGGGCTTATATTGATTTACATATTGAAATCCTACACCCAAGAATTTATTACTATTTAACAAAGTTAGGTATGAAATATGATAAGATATTAAGTGGTAAATTATACGCCATATTTGACGAGAAAGAAAAAGACTTCATTGTTTCTGATATAGCTAATGGTGAAACTGGATTTTATTTCTTTATGAAACATCTACCAAAGGTAAAATTTAAAGATACTGGTTCTAAACCAAGAAAAGATATGTATGAAACAATATATAAATATCTAAAGGCTGGAACTATTATGAATGATAGGTTATTAATTCTTCCTGCTGGATTACGAGATTTTCAAATAGATAATAAGAATAAACTTATTGAAGATGAAGTTAATGATATGTACAGGTCTATATTTAATAGTGCTGTATTATTAAAAAATATTTCAAACATTGAGTATGCTGATAGTTTTAGGTATAACTTACAAAGAAAAGTTCATGATTTATATAGTCACTTTATGAAACTAAATGATGGTAAGCGTGCATTCATACAAGGAAATTGGGCTAGTAGAGCAGTTGAATTTAGAAGTAGAACTGTAATTACTGGAACACCTATTAGAATAGATGATTTAAGAGATGTTGATGAATATTTAATAGATGCGTGTGATGTTGGTTTAAAACAATATACCAAATCTATTGACCCAGTAACTAAACATTATATTACAAAATATTTTATATCGAACGCCTTTAAAGAAGGCGAACATACTGCAACATTAATAACGAAAGATTATAAAAAAAGAATAGTGAACATAACATTAAAAATGCAAGAGTCTTGGACAACAAATAAAGGACTTGATAAAATTATGAACACTATAATGGATGCTTCTGTAAATAATGAACCGATAATGGTAGGGGACTTTTATCTAGCTGTTATTGTTGATAAAGGTGATGAAATTGACTACTATAATGATATAACACTCATACCACAAGAGGATAAAAAATATATTAGACCAATAACTTATGGCGAGATGTTCTATGTATCAATATATGAACAAATAAATAAACATCCTGGCTTTATTGTTAGATACCCAGTAACTGAACAAGGGTCAGTAGTGCCTGTAAAAATAGCGGTGCACACAACTTCTAATAGTAAGACTGTGAAGTTTAACTTTAAAACTCTTGGTAAAACTTTAAATATAAAAAGATATCCATCACAAACCGACGAATGGATAAATGGAATGAACATACCACATTTTAGATTAGATGGTTTAGGAGCAGATAGAGATGGTGACCAGATGTCCTTAACGACAGTATTAATGGAAGATTCTATAAAAGAAGTAGATGAACTATTTGATAAATGGGATATCTATTTAAAACCTGATGGTTCAAATTCTGTAATATTTGGAAATAAAATATTAACAAATGTAATGCAATTTATGACAAGGAGAAAATAATGTTTACATATGAGAAATTAGAAAAATTAATTGGAATTAGAAAGATAAGTGACTTTACTAACCCTAGAGTAACTAAATCGTTAGATTTAAGTATGCCTATCAATAGTGCTATATTGTGGTATCATCGTGACTATATACATAACCCATTATTTCAAAAGTTAAAAAGAAAACCAAAAGTTTATATCCAAATGAAGTATTTTAAAGATAAACCTGGAAAATACAGAAAGCTAAATATTGATATGGCTTCAATGGTACAAAAATTAAAGAAAGAAGATGATGAAAAGAATTTTGATTTTGTTACTAGCAAATCAAAATTATTCTTAACAGATAGAAATATACCATTAATATTTGATTTCTATCATTTATCATATATTTACAAATATAATAATTATCGTTCATCAGAATATGATAAACAGATGAACATTTTAAACACATTAATATCAGCTAGTGTTGAACCTGATAGAGCAACTAGCAGGACAATATATATCCCTATACCCATTCCTAAATTTATACCAAAAATATCTATTATAAAACAAGCTTTAAAGTTTGATAATTATAAGGTATTAAATTTAGTACAAGATAAAGATATGTTGTTAATTATAGAAATAATCAAATTTATAAAAGGTTATACATCTATATTTGACAGAATACCAAATATAGAAGAGTCTGATATTAAATTTATTTTTGGACTAAATGGTAAAATATCAATGTCTTCTATACAAAATATTTACGCTTTAAACCGTGATAACCAAATAATATCAAAAGTGAAAGGTGTCGATAAAGAAACAGCATTAAGAACTTTTATTATGTACCTAATTAATATCACACTGATTGCAGCAAAACCACTTGAAGTTTTAGAAAAAGATACAAGTACTGATGTATCTTTAAGTAATGATAATACAACTGATATTGATGATATAATAGAAGCTCACAATGATAGGTATAAGACAATTGAACCTACAATTGAAGAGGTTAAACAATCTAAGAAATCTTTAAAGGATATTTATGAAGAAGACGAAACAATAACAGAGTCAGCATCTTTATATTTACAAGAGAAATTAGATGCTGGTTTAATAACAAAAAATCACTATGAAAAATCATTGAGTTTACTACAAAAAGCTGAAAAGATTGATAAAGAAAATCAAATTACAGAAGATGATATTAAATTGCAAGTTGAAACATTACCAGATGATATTGTAATTCACGATAAAGAAACATTAAAAAATACAAACGATGCATTTGCTAAACAGTATTTATTAAAAGGTTATAAGAAACATCAAGAGAGAGTATTTAATCATTTTGCTAAAATAGGTATGGTTATGACAAATCACGATGTAGAAAAGAAAAGAGACATAGCTTATTCCGAAGATAAACATATCATAACTATGTTAAATAATAAAGGTAGGGAAATAAAGATACCAATAATCATTCCTGCGATAGATGAAAATGGACATTTAAAATTAAATGCAAATGAAATGACTTTAGTAAAACAAAAAGCTGATTTACCAATTAAGAAGATTTCATATCGAGAAGTTGCTTTGAATAGTTATTATAGTAAAGTCTTTATATCAAAAGCTAATAATAGTTCATCTGACTTATCAATAACAATTTATAAACAACTACTTAAACGATTAAAAGATGGCGATAAAAGAGTTGGGCTGATAATCCTTGGTAAGAGTATGGTTACTGCTGTTAAATTACCATTAATCTATCAAGTGTTTAGTAGAAAAATAAAAACACTAAAATATAATAGCATTACATTTAGTTTTGATTATAAATCAATTGAAAACAAATTCAAAAAATTCGATAAAAAATATGGAGTTATAGTTGCTACCAAAGGTAAAACTTCATTTTACATTAATGAAAAGAATGAACTTTTAAAAGTTGATAACAATGTTGAAAATTTAGGTTCTTTTATAAAATATTTAGATTTAGATATAGATAAACTAAAAAGAGAATATGCCTCTATGCATATTATGGGAACCACAATACCACTTATAATAATCTTATCATTTTATGATGGTATAGATGAAGTATTAAATAGACTAAATGTTGTTTATAGAAAAACAGACATTAATGATAGAACACATATAGCTGAAGATGAATATACTATCAGATTTAAAGATTTTAAATTAATTGTTAAAAGCGATTGGTATGATATTGTTGTAGCTGGTTTATTATATATAAAAGATTTAAAATATTATAGTTTAATATCCTTAAATTCTACTGAAGGTATAAATGAGATTTTAACTAATATGAATATCAATAGTAGACGGTTAGGTATAGAACTTCAATTAATGAAAAGATTATGGGTAGACCCTATGACCTATGATATACTGAAACTAATTAAAGAACCTAAAACATTTATCGGTTTATTATATAGAAGTGCAGAACTACTAAAAGATGATTATCATAATAAACAAAATAATGTAAATGGTTTAATTATAAAAACATATGATAGATTAAATGGTATGTTATATAGTGTCTTAGTTAAAGCTATAAGGGAAAATGAGCAAAAAACTGGTATGATAAAAACTAAAATGACTGTAAATCCATATGAGTTAAAATCTATGATTGCTGAAGATGGTACATTTACATTAGTTGATGATATGAATCCTTTTACAAAAATGAAACAGACTGAGGAAGTGACACTTATTGGTAAGTTCGGTAGAGATAAAGCAAGTATAGCCGCTAGAGATAGAGTATTTGATAAATCTAGTATTGGATATAATAGTGAAGCAACAAAAGATAGTGGACAGGTTGGTGTTACAACTTATTTACCAGCTGTTTCAAAAATGGATAATATGTTTGGATTAATGAAAGAACAGGATGATTTCACAATTTCTAATATTGTTAGTAGTAGTGCTATGTTTCATACTGGTAGTGATACAGATGATAATAAACGTTTACTTTATATCTCTGTTCAGAATGGTTCTGTCGTGCCATCTAACTCACAAAGAGTATGGCCGATAGGAACTGGTTACGAATATATCATTCCATACCGAATGGATAAGAAATATATAGCTTACGCTGATTCTGACGGAATCGTTTTAAAAATTACAACCAAATCTATAACTATACAATATAAAGATAAAAAAGAAACATATAAGTTAAATAGTTGGGTAACGAAAGAGGTTGGTGGCTTAGCATATAAACATAATCTAAAAACAAATCTTTTAAAAGGTGATAAAGTATCAAAGTTTGATATAATATACTATGATACAGCATTTTTTGGTACAGATATATTTAACGATAAAAGAGTTGTCTATAAAGGTGGTGATGTTGTACTGTGTGCATTAAATGAAACACAGGAAACATTTGAAGATAGTTGTACTATTGATAAAGAGTTTGCAAAAAGATTTAGTACAAATTTAACAAGTGTATTTTCATACTCTATACCTGCAACATCCAAATTAAAAGAAGTTAGAGAAATAGGTGACGATGTGAAATACAATGACACAATGATTAACTTTGTTATAACAAGTGAATTTGACGATGGTGAACTTAAAGGTAAACTAGCTAAAGAGTTTATTAATGAAATAGATACAAACGCATTACGCTCTGAAGCAAAAGGACATCTATTTCTAATAGAAGTATTTTATAGGTGTGAATATAAAGACATGAGTCCATCTATAAGAAAATTTGTAGAAAAAATAGATAGTTTAACTAAAGAGAGAACTGGATTTACTGGAAAAGTAGATAACACTTATTCTGTAAAAGCTAGACCTTTAGAAGAAGACCAAATTGAAGTAAAATTTTATTTAGAAAAAACTGTCGGTATGAATGTTGGTGATAAGGCTATTTTAGCAAACCAACTAAAAATGACAGTTGGGGAATTAGCAGATGAGATAAGAACTCAAGATGGCAGAAGAGCTGACCTAACAACAAGCGATAGAAGTATTGGTGCTAGAATTGTTAACTCTCCACAAGATATTGGTAGTGCTTCAACAGTTTTAATTTTAGGGACAGAAGAAGCATTACGACTAGCAAAAATTTAAATGAATAACGCAAAAAAGGACACAAT
>Ga0256828_1002254_pt1 | contig 11592 bp, 6 predicted proteins | sample CV88metaG_FD_185993 | JGI IMG/M metagenome (GOLD analysis project Ga0256828, IMG submission 185993) | Hydrothermal vent microbial communities from East Pacific Rise, Pacific Ocean - CV88 | ecosystem: Environmental > Aquatic > Marine > Hydrothermal vents | place: Pacific Ocean: East Pacific Rise... | reverse complement strand
ATGGATAGAGTTCGGGATTCAGTCGATTTATGATGAGACACTTGAAAAGATCAATCGTGGTCATGACTCACAAAATGTTAAAGAGTGGATCATACGTTCAAAAGAGGCGGGTCTAAATGTCTGTGGTCACCTTATCTTTGGTCTTCCTGGTGAAGATAAACAGATGATGCTTGAGACAGCAAAAGAGGCCTACGAGTGGGGAATAGATTCTGTAAAATATCACTCACTTTATGTGGTAAAACGTACAGCTCTTGCAAATGAGTATGCACGTGGTGAATTTACACCGATCAGTGAAGAAGATTATCTTGATGTTTTGGTACAAGCTTTGCTCATGAAACCAACGCGCATCAGTGTGCAACGTATGACAGCAGGAATTGACGACCCTAGCTTGATCTCTCCTGATTGGTGTCGTGACAAAAACCAGCAGATTCGTAATATAAACAGAGCATTAAAACAGGTTGGCTTGAAGTATTAATTGCTAGTTTGTACGCTACGTCAATTGAAATAATGATATTGTCATCCCTGTGTAGACAGGGATCCACGAGTAGCAATTTTCTAGTAATATGAACTTGTAGATTCCTGCCTACGCAGGAATGACGGAACTCTAAAACTCATGCGTCGCTCACTAACCAAAACCTAATCACATTTCAGCTAAAATCCCTCTCATTATATACAGAATAAATTGATATTAGGATACCTATTATGGATGCAGCAAAACTTATTTGGATGAATGGCAAATTTATTCCTTGGGAGGACGCTAAGACCCACGTTCTCTCTCATACTCTTCACTATGGAAATGGTGTTATTGAAGGTACAAAAGCATATAAAACAGATAAGGGTTATGCGATCTTTCGTCTGAACGATCATACTAAACGTCTTTTAGAGTCTGCAAAGATGACTTTGATTGACATACCTTACACGGTTGAAGAGCTTAACCAAGCACAGATCGAACTTGTCAAGAAAAATGAATTTACAGGCGACAATGTCTATATACGTCCTTTCGCCTTTTTAGGTTATGGGGTTATGGGTGTTTATCATAAAGAGGCTCCTGTAGAGACTGTTCTAGCAGCATGGGAGTGGGGCGCTTACTTGGGTGAGGAGGGGCTTAAAAAAGGGATTCGTCTTAAGATCTCTTCGATCAATCGTCCTTCTAACACTTCTAATATGGGTAAGGCAAAAGCGACAGCAAACTATCTTAACTCACAGATGGCAAAGTATGAAGCGATAGAGTGTGGTTATGATGAAGGTCTTCTTCTTGATGACCAGGGCTATGTTGCAGAAGCAACGGGTGCTGCTTTCTTTATGATCCGTGAGGGTGTCTTGATCACACCTCCAAGTGATAACTCATTAGAGTCGATCACACAGAAGATGGTCATAGAGTTAGCGACTGATATGGGTATTGAAGTAGTGCGTCGTCGTATTACACGTGAAGAGCTTTATATCGCTGATGAGGCGTTCTTAACTGGAACAGCTGCAGAAGTGACTCCTGTACGTGAGATCGACGGTCGTGTTGTTGGTGCTGGTTCACGTGGCCCATTAACTGAAAAGATCCAGTCAACATACTTTGATATGGTCTTTGGTCGTATTGAAAAATACGATCACTATTTAACGTACGTATAACATGAAAAAAAATAATGAAGAAAACGGAGTCTTAATGGCATCAGATATGAATGATTACTTCAATAAGAAGAAAAACAGTGGTGGCAATGGCTCAAACAATGGTGGCGGGTTTAATGTACCAAAACCACCAAAGATGGATTTTAACTTTGGTGGTGGAAAAGCAGGACTTTTCTATTTTATTGGCGGTGTTATTTTACTTCTTATTTTGGCAAAGCCATTTGTTGTTATTACAGAAGGTGAACGTGGTATTTTAGCGACTAATGGTAAGTATGAAGCACAAGCGATGCTTCCAGGTCTTCACTTTATTATCCCAGGGATACAAAAAGTCTATATTGTTGATACAAAAGTACGTATTATCAATTATGCAAGTCGTATTGAACGTAATGCTGGTGTTGGTGAAGGTATTGAGGTGAAACCAGCGATTACAGTTCTCGATAAACGTGGTCTTCCTGTCAGTATTGAGATCACGGTTCAGTACCGTCTAAATGCAGAGTTTGCAGCACAGACTATCTCTAACTGGGGCTTTAGCTGGGAAGAGAAGATCATTAACCCTGTGGTTCGTGATGTGGTTCGTAATGTTATTGGTAACTATGAGGCAGAAGCACTTCCAACAGAGCGTAATGCTATTGCTACTGCCATCGAAGTTGGTATGCGTAAGAGTATTGCTAGTCTTAAAAACACACCCGCAGAACTGCAGTCTGTACAGCTTCGCGAAATTGTTTTACCAAAAAAAGTCAAAGAGCAAATCGAACGTGTTCAGCTAGCTAAACAGCAGGTTCAACAGGCTGAGCAAGAAGTTCAAAAAGCAAAACAAGAGGCGCTGAAGCGTGCAGCAGAAGCACAAGGTAAAGCAGATGCAGTTAAGATTGCAGCAAGTGGTAAGGCCCAAGCTATTACCATCGAAGCAGATGCAAAAGCAAAAGCCAACAAGTTGATCTCTAACTCATTGAGTACTAAACTTTTACAACTTAAGCAGATCCAAGTTCAAGGTCAGTTTAACGAAGCACTTCGTGTTAACAAAGATGCTAAGATCTTCTTAACACCTGGTGGATCTACTCCAAATATTTGGGTAGACACGAAGAGTGCTAAAAACCAAGCTAGTATCCACTAGTTTTCTTTCTACATAACTGAGAGCTTTATGCTCCAGTCGTTCAGTAGTAACTTTTTTATCAGTAATTTTTACTTAAGTTTAGAACTTTACTGACTATCTTCATTTTATTCTCTTCACTCCTGAAAACCTCTAACTTACCTTCGGCTCAAGTAGTGATTGATGTAAGAGCTATTCGCTGTTACAACCTTACAGGCACAGTCAACAGTCAATTGGTTTTCATAACTCAGAGTATATGATGGATACATGTGTGACTGTGAGTGCATTCGCACCAACAGCGCAATACATGGGAGGCACTTACAGAGTTAAAACTTCATACAGGAAGCCACTAAATGGCTTATCGTAAAATACCGAGTCATAAAGAAGAGACGTAGTTATTACTTTAGCCAAGATATATGAAGCTAAAAAGCTTTAAGCTAATTAGTTTTGTGGTAAGCGAATAACTTTAATATCAGCGTTTAGTTTCTGTCGATTAAAGTAGTCTTTTAAGATGGTCTCACGTTTTTGCCCCATCAAAGCATTAGAGATCTGTGGACGAATCGCTTCGATATCAGGAGCTGAACTGCTTCCTTTCTCTTTGATATAAAAGCTCATAAAGCCACCCTTTGGCGCTGGAAGGACTTGCGTAAAACTGTTAAGAGGTGTTCGTTCTAAGAGTTCTGCTAGACGTGGATTCATCTTTGCTGTCTCAAAAGTACGCTCTTCACTTGTGACTTCAGGTGAGTAGAACATTGGGTTATCTATCTTCTCTTGTAGATGATTCTTGTCAGATGCCTGATAGATAAGAACGGTAAATGAAGAAGGTTTGATAAACTCTTTTTTGTGGAGTTGGTAGTACTCAGTGATCTCTTCATCATTGGGTTGTTCAAGATGAGAAAATGCTATAGCGTTATACAGTTTTTGATTAAGTAATTTCTCTTTGATCTTCTCTTTAAGTTTTTTCTCACTTAGGCCTTGTGAACTCTGAATCGCTTGGTAGAGTTGAATGACACTCATCTGGTTCTGTTCTGCCATGCGTTGGATGTCTTCAAAGACCTCTTGTTTACTTGCCGTTATATGACGCTCTTTGATCTCTATCTCTTCTAGTTTTTTACGTTCCAACATCTCAATCGCTTGTTCTTGAGGGATCTTATGTTCTTGCATCGCACTAGTGATGTCATAAAGAGTAATAGGTTCATCTTTTACCATGATGGCAATACCGTCAAGTGTTTGAGCATAAAGGTTCATAAAAAAGAGTAGAGATAATAGTAGTTTCAATGTAACTCGCTTTAAAGTGTTAGGTGCAGAAATCTTGCATCTATAATATTGAGGGGTATTTTACCTACTTTAATATAATGCTACAAGATACTCCACTTATAAAGCGCACTTTTGGTAAAATTGCTGCACTAAATATATTGTAAATAAGGTCCAACATGGTTGTAACACGTTTTGCTCCAAGCCCTACAGGCTATCTTCATATCGGTGGCTTGAGAACAGCACTTCTCTCGTATCTCTGGGCACGCCGCAATGGTGGTAAGTTCGTACTACGTATTGAAGATACGGATAAAAGTCGAAACTCGGAAGAGGCAGCACAAGCTATTGTTGAGGCATTTAAATGGGTGGGTCTTGAACATGATGGTGAGATCACTTATCAGTCTCAGCGTGATGAGATCTATGCTAAGTATATCAAGCAACTTTTGGATGAAGGTAAAGCCTACAAATGTTATATGTCAAAAGAGGAGTTGAGTGAACTTCGTGAGACACAGATGGCGAACAAAGAACGTACCCGTTATGATGGTCGTTACCGTGATTTTGATGGAACACCACCAGAGGGAGTCGAGCCTGTGATCCGTATTAAAGCACCGATTACTGGTGAGATCGTTATTGATGATGGGATCAAAGGGCGTGTAAGCTTTCAAGCAGAAGATATCTTAGATGACTTTATTATTGCACGTGGCGATGGCTCTCCTACCTATAACTTTGTTGTTGCGATTGATGATGCGCTGATGGGGATCAACGAAGTGATCCGTGGTGATGACCACCTTTCTAACACACCAAAACAGATGGTTGTCTACGAGGCCTTAGGTTTTGATCTTCCTAAGTTTTACCATGTACCAATGATCCACAATGCTAATGGTAAGAAACTTTCAAAGCGTGATGGTGCAACGGATGTCATGGCGTATAAAGAGATGGGGTACCTACCCGAAGCTCTTCTTAACTTTTTAGTGCGTTTAGGTTGGAGTAATGGCGATCAGGAGATCTTTTCTATAGATGAGATGATAGAACTCTTTGATCCATCAAACATCAACAAGTCAGCATCGATCTACAATGTTGAAAAGCTTGACTGGTTAAACGCACATTACATCAAGAACAGCCCTAACGCGAAGTTAGCTGAGTTATTGAAAGAGTATGGTGTTGATATCGAAGGTCATGACAAACAAGAGTTTTTACTTGATGCGCTTAAAGAGCGTGCTAAAAACATGAAAGAGTTGGCTGAGATGATCCCAACTATTTTGAATACACCTCAAACGTATGATGAAAAAGCAGTAAAAAAAGCGTTTAAAGGTGATGCAGTCGATGTCTTAAACGCTTTTGCTGTTAAACTAGAGAACGCGTCGGAATTACATCTTCCTTCAGACTTTCAAGCAGTTATGGAAGCATTGGTAGCAGAGAGAGAAATCGGTTTTGGAAAAATAGGCATGCCACTTCGTGTTGCACTATTAGGTGCGATGGGTGGACCAGGTATGGATAGTGTAATGGCAATTTTAGGAAAAGATGAGACGATCGAACGCATCCAAAAAGCAGTAACAACGCTCGCTTAAGTAGAAACAGCTACTTTTTTCTGCGTTATAGACAAGCTCGTTATAGAGCTTGTTAAGGTACTAAACTAGAGTTTAGAGTTTACCATCAAGGTGATCAGCAAGACGTTGTAGTTTAGTCTTATATGCTTCAAGATCAAACGATTTGACTCTCGCCACACCATCTTCTACTGCTGCTTGAGCTACGGCAGATGCCACATAAACAAGTACACGACGGTCAAATGGTGATGGGATGATATATTCTGGACCAAACTCCATGTTTTCACGACCTTGTGCTTTTTTGACATGCTCAGGTACAGGCTCTTTTGCTAAACTGGAAAGTGCTTTAGCTGCAGCTATTTTCATGTTCTCTGTGATCTTGGTAGCACGAACGTCAAGAGCTCCACGGAAGATCTGTGGGAAACCAAGGACATTGTTGACTTGGTTTGGAAAGTCACTACGACCTGTACCAATAATCACGTCAGGACGCGCTGCTTTAGCCACATCAGGCATCACTTCTGGGTTAGGGTTGGCACACGCAAAAATAACAGGGTGTTTGTCTGACATACTTTTGATCATATCACCCGTAAGAAGATCAGGACTACTTAGGCCAAGAACCATGTCTGCGCCAACTATAGCCTCTTCTAAAGTACGATGAGGTGTTTCATAAGCAAAGGCTTGTTTGTACTTGTTCAAGTCCTCACGGCCTGCATGTATTACCCCTTTAGAGTCAAGCATGGTGATGTTCTTGATACCAAAGTTTTTGTACATATTCCCACAAGCAATTGCTGCTGCACCTGCACCAATAATAACGATTTTCATCTCATCTACTGACTTACCACTCATCTCCATAACGTTCATCAATCCAGCAGTTGTGATAACAGCAGTACCGTGTTGGTCATCATGGAAGACAGGAACATCACAGATCTCTTTAAGACGTTCTTCGATCTCAAAACACTTTGGTGCTTTGATATCTTCAAGGTTGATCCCGCCAAAACTATCTGCGATAGCAGCAGTTACTTTGATGATCTCTTCAGTGTCTTTAGTGTTAAGTTCGATGTCAACTGCATCAACATTGGCAAATGATTTAAAAAGTACACCTTTACCTTCCATTACAGGCTTTCCAGCTAGGTGACCAATGTCGCCAAGTCCTAGAACCGCAGTCCCATCACTCACAACAGCAACAAGGTTACCTTTGTTTGTATATTCATATGCTTTTTCGACATCGTCTTGAATCTCTAAACAAGGAAAAGCAACACCTGGTGAGTAGGCCATAGAAAGTTCAGCAGATGTGCTACATGGCTTAGTGAGGAGTGTTCCTGTCTTACCTGCAGTGTCAAACTCACCTTTAACGCGGTGATACTCTAATGATTCTTCTTTAAATGTGTTACTCATGGGCTGCTCCTTTAGCAATAAACGTGACGTTGATGCCACTAAAAAATATCTTGAATTCTACAATAATACGCATTACAAGGGGGTAAAAAAGAGAGAATGATCTTTAGAATAGTAGGTATAAAAAGTTTGAGGATAAGCTGCAACTAAGTCGTTAGTTGCATACGATCTGATGTACTTTAAGCATGATTTCCCGTATCTAATTAATAATGAATACAGGTTACTTTATAGGTGGATTTGGTGGTTAAACCGCCATCATCATTAACCCATTAATGGTAACAACGACCTCTTTGATCTCTTTACGCTCTGCTTGTAGTAGTTTGTTGATTTGCGCGATTGTTAGGTCATGGGCCTCTTGATTATTTTTAATATAGCTCTTAAATGCTGTGGATGCTTCTTCCCCGACGCGTTGAAAACCGATGATCTTTTGCGTTAGATTAACAACAATGTATTCGATGTAGTGTAACATCTGTGCTTTGATCTCTTTATCGGCATCAACATTGATTGTTAGTTCATCAAGAATATTGAGTAACTTCATGATCTTGATCTCTTTGAAGATCAAATAGAAGATATTGGCAACATTTTCAAAACTAGTGTCACTATGTTCTTTAATAATAATAGCGGCAACAGCAAAACGAAGATAGTCAATAGTGCTAAAAAAACGGTTGAAATGGGCATTGTCTTCGACTAGTTCGATTGTTTTTTCATCGGTATCAATGGTGTTTAAAAGGGTATGTAACCGCTCTTTATAGTCAAGAATATGGGCAGAGACAATCTGCTCTGTGTCGAGGTAGTTTAGCATCCATTTTGTTGAGAAAGTTTGAACGCGTTCAATACTACCTAAGAGAGCATATTGCTGTTTAAGTGGCATGACATGGTCATGACGATAGATCTCATAACGAATATCATTAGCACCAAATAGCGCATTACTAATCAGGTATGAACGTATTTTGTCGAGAAACTTGACTAAGCCAAGTTTGTTGTAATCATGAATAAAACTAGCCCCTTGCAGGTTAATGACGGTATCGGCTATAACGGTAGCTATGATCTCTCTTTTAAGTGGATGTGATTTTATCTCATGTTCATAGACACTGACAAATGACTTAGGAAAGTATTTGTAGAGGAAGTTGGTACTAAAGTGATCATCAAGCTCGGAGTTCTCCAAAAGAATTTTTTTAACAAAGATCTTAGTGTAAGAGAGAAGTGAAGAGAGCACAGGACGTACTATAGAACCTTCTTTAGTCAAGATAATTTTCATATTATCCGCTTTAGGAATATAAAACTCTCTTCTGTTAAATACAGCAAGATTCTCACTTAAAATATCTATAGTGGTGTTGAAATCATCAAGATAATCACGACTTAGTGTCTCATCACGTGAAAGAGCAAGTGCTTGACGGTAGTTACTCCATAAGACCATGTTGACAACTTGCTGTGTGAGTGACTGAAGGGTCTTGTCACTCTCTTTTACAGTGAGGAGTTTTTTCTCTTTGAGGATATTAAGTAGAATCTTAAGGTTGACCTCATGATCAGAGGTGTCAACTCCTGCAGCATTGTCAATACCATCGATATTGATTTTACCACCATTTATAGCGTATTCAATACGTGCTTTTTGTGTGAAGCCAAGATTTCCACCTTCACAGACAACGGCACATCTGAGTTCAGTCGCATCAACACGAACGGGTTCGTTTTGTTTGTCTCCAAGATCTAAGTTACTCTCTTCAGTCTGTTTGACATAGGTTCCAACACCACCGTTAAAGAGTAGGTCTACCTTGAGACATAAGAGCATCTTAGCGATAGCCTCTCCACTTAGAACAGAGGCTTTGGTATGTAGGAGTGTTTGCATCTCAGTAGAGAGCTCTATGGCTTTGTCGCTACGTAAAAAGACACCGCCTCCTTTTGAGATAAGTGATTTATTATAAGCACTCCATGAACCATCTTTAGCTATAAAAAGACGTTGACGTTCTTCAAAAGAAGTAGAAGGGATCGGGTTTGGATCGATAAAGATCTCTTTATGTGAGATAGCACCTAGAAGCTTAAAGTGTTTGGACTCTAAGAGACCATTTCCAAAGACGTCACCATTCATAGAGCCGATACCAACGACACTAATACTTTCGTTACGGAAGTCCACTCCTTTTTCAATAAAGAAACGTTCTGTTGAGCGTAGTGCTCCTTTGGCAGTGATACCAAGCTCTTTATGTCCAAAACCATTAGAACCACCACTTGCAAAAGCATCACCAAGCCAGAAGTTACGTTCAATAGCAATTGCGTTAGCAACATCACTCATCGCAGCCGTACCCTTGTCAGCAGCAACAACAAAGTATGCATCTTCATCATCATAAGCGATGATCTCTTTGTTACGTATTATCTCTCCACCGACACGATTATCAACCATATCAAGAAGGTTATTGATAAAAGCAGAATAGGTCTCTTTAAAAAACTCTTTTGAGATCTCATCTTTCTCACGATGGATAACAAAACCACCTTTGGCTCCATCAGGAATAATAATGGCATTTTTCCCTTCTTGGGTAATCATGAGTGATTTGATCTCTGTTCTAAAATCATCATGGCGATCACTCCAACGTAGTCCACCACGTGATACTTTTGACATACGTAGATGAATGCCTGAGAAGTCTCGGTGCGAGACAAAGGTCTCTATATTGGGTTGCATTCCTTTTAGGTTTTGAGAAAAACAAGCAGTATCGATCTTGAAGGCGATTGCCTCTCTATTTTGAAAGTAGTTGGTCCGAACTAGGGATTGGAAAAGGGCAAAAGAGAGTTTTAAGATACGGTCATCAGTAATGTTAGGAACCTCTTTGATGTTACTGTTGACAAGCTCTTCTATCTCTTTTAATTTTGCAGTACGCCCTTTTACATTTGGATCGAATTTAGCATAAAAATAGTGTAAAAAGAGTTTTGAGATATCTGAATGTTCGGTAAACGTATGAATGAAGCTACCTAGATTGATCGACAAAACGGTCTGGTTCATATAGTCTATAAGTGCTTTAAACAGTGCAAGTTGACGCATGTTGAAATTTTGTCTACATACTAAGCCAAACAGTGGGGAGATCTTGATCTTATCAACCGTCAAGGTCTGAGCGATCACATCCTCAATATTCTCTTTTGCCTCTTTGATCTTTTCTACATTGATAAGTTTGAGATTAAAACGTTTAAGATGAATAGTCTCGTTCTCATGTTCAAAACTAAAAGCGATCTCATCAATGATATTAAAACCAAAGTCATGTAAAATTGGCATGATCATCGAGAGCATTAGTGCTTGTGTTGAGTAGATACGCAGTGAAGCATTATTATCACTTACATGAAGTTCAACAACAACTTTTTCATCCAAGATCTTTGTAAATATAGTTTTGGCAATATTGATATCATCAGGTGCAAGCAGTTGCGAACAGATCGCATTAAGAGTCTCTTGTTGAGGCATATAAAATCCTTTATTAGTGTAAATAGCTTGAAAGATCGTTACTACTTAATTGTAACACAGCCCTCTATAAGATGACCTCTTTTTCTACTATTTCTGATTGTGGTTTGTCAAAGTAGTAGCCTTGTGCATAGGTGACACCGATCTTTTTAAGAGCAAGCGCTAGCTCTTTTGTCTCGACAAATTCAGCTACAGTCTCAACGCCTAGATTATTGGCATAATGGACAATAGTCTCAACTGTTTTAAAATACTTTTCATCACTCAAGATCTTAGTGATGAGTGAACCATCGATCTTAAGGGTGTCAACAGAGAGTTTGGCAAGGTAGGAGAAGTTTGAGTACCCTGTTCCAAAGTCATCAATAGCAATACGACAACCGTAGCTTTTGAGTAAGGTGATGAAGTGTTCAGCTGTTTGAAGATCAAAAAGACTTTCACTTTCAAGAAGTTCTATTTCAAGACGTTTGGCACTCTCAGGATGTTGTTGTAACTGATCTTCAAGCATGATCATCAGTTCAGTGTCGAGTAGGTCACGCATGGAGAGGTTAATAGAGAAGCGGTAAGGTTTGTTTTCAAAAGCAACAAAGACCTGTTCCACCATGGTTTTCGTCAGTTCACGGTAAAGTGGTGTTTGGGCAGCAAGCTCTAAAAACTGTGCTGGAGAGATGACGGTGCCATCCGTAGCTATCTGTCTAACAAGTGCCTCATATTTAACGATCTTCTCCTCTTTTAGATCAATAATAGGTTGGAAATAGGGCACGATACGGTTCTCTTCTATCGCTAGTGTGAGAGACTGTAATACATCAATATTGTTTTTTATCTGCTCTCTTAATCCAAGCTCCTCATTAAAGACGACGACAGCTTCAGTCTGATCTTTTTTATGGTGTTTTAACACCATGTCTGCATTTTCAAGATAAGGTGCTTTAGTATTGATAGCAATGGTGACAGAGATATTGATCTCAATATCATTATCAACAAAGATAAAGTGCTTGATACTTTGACTTAATGCTTCAGCGAGTGAGTAAACTTTTTTTTCAGGTATCTCTTCTAACAAGATACCGAAGTCATCACCACCAAGTCGGTAGTAGTTTGGTTTAAAGGTATTGAAGATGGGGAGGCGTATAAGCTGGGAGACTTCACCTAAAATATAGTCACCGATGTCAGAGCCATAGATATCGTTTATATGTTTAAAGCCGTTGATGTTAATGAGTAAAAAGGTGGGTGATTTATACTCTTGATTAAGGATGGTTGTGTTGAAACTATAG
>Ga0256828_1002252_pt1 | contig 11602 bp, 8 predicted proteins | sample CV88metaG_FD_185993 | JGI IMG/M metagenome (GOLD analysis project Ga0256828, IMG submission 185993) | Hydrothermal vent microbial communities from East Pacific Rise, Pacific Ocean - CV88 | ecosystem: Environmental > Aquatic > Marine > Hydrothermal vents | place: Pacific Ocean: East Pacific Rise... | reverse complement strand
GCTGTCACTATTGTAGAGAATGGAAAAGTTGAAGAGATAAAAATAGACCCAAAAGCATATGGTATCGACTATCTCAAGTCAACACAGCCTATCTCTCTGGAGGAGTCACTACAACAGACAAAAGACCCTTCTGACAATTTTAAAGCACTTGCGAAGTTCAATGCGGCTGTAATTCTCTACCTGAAGAACAGAACACAAAGTATCGAAGAGGGAATGGAAAAACTTCTATAACCTGGCATCACTCTTCTCTTTGGGTAAAATACTCTTGAGATCATATATCACGGCATTCTCATTCAGGTATTGGTCCAAATCCATTGTCAGAAATGCCTGGTGTGCCACAGCTATAATGACAGCGTCGTATCTCTTCCCTGCCAATACATTCTCCTCATTATAACACTTAAGCCCATACGCGTTCATCACTTCATCTGTATTGACAACCGGATCATAGATATCAATATCTGCTACCTTCTCTCTGATATGCCTGTAGATATCTACCACTTTGGTATTTCTAATATCCGGACAGTTTTCTTTAAAGGCGATTCCCAGGATCAGAATCCTGCTCTTCTGCGCAGTGAATCCTTTTTCATCCAGCAAAGAGAGTAACTTCAACCCGATAAACTCCGGCATATGTTCATTGACCTCTCTTTGTGTCTCTACCAGTGTCATCGGCATATTGCTTCGGAGACCATTGTAAATAAGATAGTAAGGGTCAACGCTGATACAGTGCCCGCCTACCAAGCCGGGAGAATATCGATGAAAGTTCCACTTTGTCGCAGCAGCATCCAATACATCGTTTGTTTCAACACCAAGCTTGTCAAAAAGCATACTGAGCTGATTCATCAGTGCGATATTCAGATCTCTTTGCACATTTTCGATCAGTTTCGATGCTTCCGCCACCTTCATTGCCGGTGCTTTATGAATTCCTGCAGGAACAATACTTCCGTATAACTCTTCCAAAAAGGAAGCGATACCGGGCGTAGACCCTGACACGATCTTCTTCACAGTATCTAGGGTATGTACTTTGTCTGCCGGATTAATCCGTTCGGGGCTGTAGCCACAGAAGAAATCTTCATTATATTTCAATCCGCTCCCCTCTTCCAAAAGCGGTACACACAGCTCCTCCGTACATCCTATGAACACCGTACTCTCATACACAACAAGATCGTCTTTTTTCAATACAGATGCGATCATTCTTGTTGCACTTTCAATAGGGCTGAGATCAGGGTTCTTCCGCTCATCTATCGGTGTAGGTACCGTTACAATATAAATATTTGCCTCTTTTATCTCTTCAATATCAGAAGTAAAATGAACACCACTGCTCTGTAATGCTTCCGCATTGAAACTCTTGGTCCTGTCATACCCCTCTCTCAGCTCTGCCGTATGTTCTGCGGAGGGAGAGAAGCTGATTGTCCTATACCGTTTGGCAAATACCACAGCCAGCGGCAACCCTACATACCCGTTTCCTATCACACAAATAGTTCTCTTCACGCTGCCCTCTTCTTAAAACCGTCTCATGACAGAAACACCTACGACTGCACCGTCATAAGCACCTGCTCTCTGTTGTACATTGTAGTCATATCCACCTTGGATCACAAGCATCCAGTCACTGTATAATCCAAAAGTACCTTCAACATTGACACTTGAAGCAAATTCAAAATTATCCATCTGATCATCTTTTGTCGTTCCAAGGGAGACAGAGAAACTGACACCATCTTCCTGGCTTATCTTCCAATAGGCATACCCTGTCAAAAAGTAGGTTTGGCTCCATTCAGGGTCATAGTAGCCATGGTCAAAATCATCACTGAATCCATACAAAATGGCACTCACACCCAGATCATAGTTCCAGTACTGTCTTCTGTCTATCTGATGGATCACTTCAGCGATCGTACCCCACCGGTCATTGCCATCTGAGAATGTACTGTAATCCAGGCTGAGCTTGACCTGGTCTTCCAGAGTCGGGTACCACTGCATATCTACACGGGTTGTCCGCTTCATAATATCAAGAGAAACAGATTTTGGAGAGATCAGGTAGTATCCGTAGTTATGACTGAACTGTGCTTTGAATGTATCTGACGGTTGCCAAAAGAGTGTCGCATTATAGATAAACTCACTGTTGTCATCTGTTTCCGCTACACCGATATACCCTTGCAATTTATACATTTCATTAAAACGATGACTGACACCGATCCATGCACTCCTGTGATCGATCGATGTATCACCGGCTATGGTCTCATATCCACTTCCCTCATCGGCATAAAGCCTGTCCATTCCGGCAGCACCAAATACACGGGTAACCGGGCTGAGCACATACTCTCCTCTTAAATAACCGGACCGTATTTCAATATCATCCGAATCTTTATAGTATCGGAAGTCTGCGCTGACATTGGAACGGTATGGTGTCAGGATAAACTTCTCCAACATCTTTGTATCATTTGAATCGGGTCTCAGCTCTCTTACTTTTTCCAGCCATTCCAAAGCTCTGTACGGTTCTCTTGCATAGTGGTAGGCAACCGTTCTGGCATACACCCCTTCATAATTATTCTTGTCACGGGAGAGTAGTACATCAACCGTTTTTTGTGCCAGCGCAGGTCTTTCTGCCCATGCCAATGCAGATGCCTTTCCCTGAAGATATGCAATATTTTCACCAAAATATTGTTTATAGCGATCAAAATGCATCAGTGCATCACTGTAATTCCCTCTCCACGACTGAACAAGACTGTAGTCAAGCAATGCATCTTTTGTCCGAGGATGACGAGAAAGGTATGATTTAAAACTTACAGCTGCAGCATCCAGTTCGTTTGCCCAGGATTGTGTTTTCGCCAGTTGCAGTAAATTTTCATCACTTGGATTTAAAATTTGCAGTTTTGCCAATGCTTCCGCTGCAACACCGGGTTTCTCGGACCAGGCGGCAATCTCTGCCTGACGTGCCAAGAACCTACTGTTCTCAGGCTCCAATGCAACTGCTTTGTTAATCGCTTTCATCGCTTCCTTCTGTTTACCCTCAATCCCGCTATACCACTCTGCCCGGTCATAATAGGTCGCTGCTTTGGTTGGTGAAAGTTTGGCAAAGAATGACTCAGGCGATGAAGCATGGGCATTCACCGAAACACCTGCATGCTGACCATCCGAACCATATATTTCAATTCTGCGTATATTGTAGATATCTACATCCCTGCTCTTCTCGATCCCACCATGTGCAGCAACAGCTGTACGATAGCCATATTTTTTCAGCAGTTTATGCAATGCCGTACGGAAAGACCCTTTCCCGTAAGGATATGAAAAATCTGTCACATTGATCCCGCTATATGCTTTAATAGCAATTTTGGAAAAGAGCAGTTGATAGGCTGCTTCATCCAATTTCGCCTCTTTCATATCGATATGTGTAGCAGTATGAGAACCAAATGCCATACCACCTCTTGCCATCTTCTTTATCTCTTTCCAAAGCAGATAGCCACTGGTCTTTTTACCTTCTCCACGTATGGCACTCTCTTCCACATGCCTTACTCTCTGGGATTCACTATCGGCAATCAGATCTGTGATCAAATAGAACTCACCCTTCATATGATGTCTTCTCAAAATCGGATAGATCGTTGAATAGCTCTCTTTGCACCCATCATCAAATGTCAGGATCACCGGTTTTTTAGGGAATTTTTTCTTACCATACAAAGCATTGTAAAGATCTGACAGAGTTATGGTTGTATACCCTTTTTTCTCAAGTACTGTCATCTGCTTATCGAACTCAACCGGATCGATATGATACCTGTCTTGATATCGCTTCCCTACACAATGATACTCAAGAATGGGAATATCCACATCCGGAATCTCCTGCTTTCTCTTCTGTGCAATGCTGTGCACCAACCCATTCAACCGTAATGCTTTCTCCAAACTTCTTACAGCAGCCGATGTACCGTTATATCTCTTTTCAAGGCTAGCCAACTCAAGCCATACTTTCAAGTCTTTTGGGTTAAGAGACAAATATCTTTTATAACTTCTGATCGACTGCTTGTACTGTGACATCTCCGCCAGGGTTCTCGCCTTATCCAAAAGCACTTTCGTATCATTGGGATTTTGCTGTAAGAATTTGTCGTAGGCATCCAGTTTGCTTTTCTTCTCCCCGCTCCAACTGGCCAGATCCGCCTCCATCCGCAAATACTTCTGGTTGGACGGATCTATCTTCACTGCCTCTTGAATTGCAGAGAGTGCTTTTTTTGTCTTTTCTTCCATCGAATAGGTACGCGCAAGCTCATAATAGAGTGTCGCATTTTGTGGCTCAAGCGCAATTCTCTTTTCAAGTGCATCGATCACACCGGGAATATTTTTTCGTACCGCTTCGATATCCCCTATACGCTTCCAAAGATCAGCTCTCTTTGGATCATCTTCCAACAGTTTCTTATAGGCAGCTATCGCATGTTCCCAATCATGGTTTTCTTCTGCCAAAAGTGCATAACGCGATAGGTAATCCTTATTTGAGGGATCAAGTTCTCTTGCCTTTTTGATCATATCGTATGCTTTTTTCGACTCCTTCTGTGAAGCATACAGACTTGAAAGTCTGGCATACAACACTGCATCATCCGGTTTGATTTTACTTGCATGCAAAAGGGCATCTTCTACCCCGCTTACATTCTGTTCTACTGCATAGATATCTGCCATACGCAGCCACAGATCAGCCCGTTCAGGCTCTTTTTCAAGAATGTCATGATAGATATCGATCGCCTGGGACCACTCTTTTTGCATCTCAGCCTTCAACCCATCATTCTCCAGCTGGGTTACATTATGTTCAGCAAACAAACTGACACACAACAAGGCTACCAGTGATATGCGTTTCAAATATCTCATTTTCGCCACCTTCTATCTTTTAAAATATATACGTCGATCAAAAATTTCACAAATACAAACAGGTCCGTCATCAAACTGATATAGCGGAACGGGGTAGCGATGATCCCTTTCCACAGATATTTCCATCTTTGCCCTTTATTGATGTAGACCAGGATCCCTATCGAAATCGTTGCTTCCGCAACAAGAGTGATCAGCAGTGCTTCCCACCATCCCAGAAGGATCATAAGCAAGAGGATCAAAGGGAAGAAGACCTTCTCTATCAGAGATGTGAAGATCGCCCACCCCATCGGTCTGCCGTATTTTTTCGTATACTCATCCCCAAACGGTTGTCTGTAGGGTTCCTGTACCTTCCGTTTCTGCTTGATGATCTCAGCCTCTTTTTTCTGCATTTTTCTGTGATGAAGATAGGATCTAAATGATTTAACCGGGGTAAGTACAAGGTCTGGAAAATAGTAACAGCTCTGAAAAAAGGAGGACGACCACAAGTAGATCTGCCGTGGCAGTTTTTCATACTCCGGCTCCTGTGAACGGGCATGCACATCAATGATCTGAACATTCCTATACCCATGGTTCAACATCGCGAACCCGATGAAAATGTCCTCTGAATTCGTAAGGTCATCTCCCAAAATAGGTTCATAGGTATCGAACAGATCTTTGAGGTACTTTCGTCTGTATGCTACCGCACACCCTACAGGGTTGGTAATGCTTCCAAAAAAGACCATCTGTCCATGATAGATGAACTTCTCCAAAAAAGAGTAAAGTACATCACGATAGATACTGCTTATTTTCCTCATATGTTTGTGAAAAAAATCTTGCTTAAGTAGAAAATCCTTCTCCCCATACACATCAAAATATTTCTTGATACGCTCGTTTTCATACCAGGTGATCCGGTCTTTATCCCGGACAGGCAGTACCATTCCACAGACCGAGGAGATACCTACCGCTTTATAGAGCTCTTCAACCGTACGTTCAATATAGTTCTCGGACTCCAGAATGGTATCTGCATCGAGGATGAACTCAACATCATAGTCAAACTCTCTCGCCTGACGTTTCAGTGTGGGGGTCTTTCCAATAGGATGATCCCGCTGGATGATCAGTATATCGACATTATGCAGTTCACAGAACTCTCTGGCAAACTGTACCGTTCTGTCTTTACTGCCATCATCCACTAGAATGATCTTCTTGGGCTTAATGGTTTGATTGAATAGTGCATCAAGACAGAAAACAATGTTCTTCTCTTCATTCAGTGTAGGTATCACTACGCCCACTGTCGCTTCCCGCCAATCTTCAACCGGAGTCGGTACTGTTTTATCCGGTCCATGGAGCAGACCGATCGTACTCAATATCAGATTGGGGCTCAATACAAAATAGGGTGTCGTTGCCACTGCTACTCCTTTCTCATTCTTGCGATAAGATCTTTGATTGTATCATCCAGATGCCACTGGATCTGATGTGAAGAGAACCTTCTAAGCTTATCCAGGTTTGGTTTGCGGTGGTAGATCTCTTCAAACTCTGCACCATATGCTTCTTCATAAGGGATATAGACTAACTCTGAGCTACTCTGTGCCAATGCTTTGACCTTCAGTGCCAAATCCTTGATCGTGATCTCCTGATGACTTCCGACATTGATGATCTCTCCTTTTGTCAAAGGATTTTTGGCGATATCGTCCAGATAGACCACCACATCTCTTACATCGGTAAAAGATCGCACCTGCGTACCATCTCCAAAAATAGTAAGATCCTCATTCTTTACTGCCTGCCGAACGAACCGGGGCACGACCATCCCATACTTCCCGGTCTGGTGAGGACCGATCACGTTGAAAAAGCGTATCATCGTAATATCCAGGTCATACTCCCTGACATACGACAGACCAAATGCTTCATCGGCAAGCTTACTGATAGAGTAGTTCCAACGTGAATTCATCCCCGGACTTACGATCAGCTCCATATCTTCATGCAGTTCAAGATTTCCCTCTCTATTACCGTAGACTTCCGAAGTGGAGGCAATGATCACTTTTGCTTTCCATTCACTCCGCTTGACCGCTCTCAATACCCTTTCACATCCGGCAATATTGGTTGAAAGAACAGAGATCGGTTTTTCAAGGACTCTAAAGACACCTACAACTGCTGCCAGATGGTAAATACGGTCTGCCCAGTTCACCTTCTTGTCAAGTTCCTGATCGGTCAGAATATCCACCTCATCAAAGAAGAAATCCCTATAGGTAAAACAGGCTTTCAGATTATCAATATTACCAGTTGAAAGATTGTCTACGACGTGAACTTTATCACCCATTTCAAGATGATAGAGTGCCAAATTGGACCCGATAAAACCAGCCCCTCCGGTTATAAGTATATGCATGATTATTCCCTTTTCTTTATATAACCATCTCTCTAATAATCATAGCACGTTTCATGCCTAATATCAACTGGATTTAACAAGTAAATGCATACAACTGATTGCTTACAGGAGTGAAACCTCTGTTTCAATATAGAGATTTGTTAAAAAATGATATTTCGATAGCGATAGAAGTCTCTATCTCCCTCTCCGGGGAGACAGAATAGATTAAAAAGCAGATATATTATTTCGTACGGTTATGGTCACACTTGCAGGTTAAAATATAGTGTGCGATCCCATCAAGCTGCTTCGGTGTCAGGTCACTATAGGCACGCATCGGGATAGTATACTGCGGCCATTTTCCTTTGCTGCCGTGAAGGATCGCCTCTTTGATCGGGGCAACGCCCTCTTTGGCATACTTTTTCCCGATCTGAGCAAAAGAGGGAGCGATCTTCCCTGCCGCTGCAATGTGACACATTTTACAGTCTTTGGTTGCCAGAACCTGCTGTGCCGGAGGCAATGCTTCGATCTTTGCTTTCTCCTGAAGGATCTCCAGCATCTTCATCTGATCGTAGGTATCAAAGGCATAGTGAGCGATCGCTTCAAGTTCATCTTCTGTGACATTTCCCTTTTGGGAAGGCATCACTCCGTATGTTTCGAGACTCTCTTTGTTGCAGTAGGACTTTGAACGGTCAGGGTTAATCACATATGACTTGACAAACGCTGTAAACTTCCCACGTAACTCGGAAGGGTTATCAACCTTCATCCAGTCTTTCAGGTGGACGGTTACCGTATAAAGAGGAGGGGCAAGTTCTTTGTCACTGGTCTTGGGAGGCATATCCAGATTATGACATTTGGCACACTTTTGTTCAGCCAGTTTTGCCCCATCAAGTCTGACACTATGGTGTGTATCATTACATCCGATAAACAGCAGTACCATAAAAAAGAAAAGAAATGTTTTCATATATAACCTCAAATTAATATTTTAATAACCATGAATTATAATATATCTCTTCTTTAGGGGAGCTCTATTACTATCTTCTCAAGATTTTCTTTACTGATATCATCACCATACAGTGGTTTATGCAGGAAAAGCTCCTTTTCATCTACCAAGAAAAGTGCCGGGAACTCTGTTGTATAGAACATCTCAATGGGATAACTTGTACTTCCCTCATAGGGTACCATCACAGAGACCACCCTCTTCTTGAGCTTATCGATATAAGGCTGATCCATAAAAACTTCACGCAGAATACGATGTGTCCGCTCATCATCACATTTGACAACCAAAACCAATAACGATCTGTGTGTACCAAGTGCTTCCTGATGGGCAGTACTATAATCACCTCTCCATGAAAGTGTTTGAGAAAAAAGGGAGAATGTCAAAAGAGAGAATACAGCAAGCAGTTTCATCGTTCACTTTCATGGGTTTAGGAATGCAGCAGGAAAGCGTTGCAGCAAACCTCTACTGCAACGATAGTTAAAACACTCCTACTTCTTTTGTTCCGTCTCGTAGAGAAAGATGCCTGAAGGTTTCTCTACCTGATAGATATCTCGCGCGAGGAACCAGTCTCTCGTGTCAATCACGCTCACCTGATTGGCATCATTGACCGACACGTACAGATCAGGATAGGTCTGGGACCATCTGACATGAAGTACTTTTCCGGGGAATTTAAATGTTTTGATCACTTTCAATGTCTTCGTATCAATAATCTGAATGCTTGGGAAATCCTTCCCTGAGAACGTAACAGCAAGATGCTTTTTATCCGGACTCAAAGAGGTAAAGACAGGCAATCCTTTTGTCTCAATATTTTTAATGAACTTAAAGTCCTTGTCATACACCATTACCGCATTGTCACCTACTGCAGGAATGAACACTTTGTCATCACTCAGTGACCAGAATCCAAAGTGTGGGACCTTAAGTACCGGTTTGTTGTCTTTTGCTGTCACTTTGATCTCTGAGTACTTCATCGTATCAAGATCGATCACACCAAATGCTTTGCTCAAAAAGAATCCTACAATATAGGTATTGTCTTTGATCATCGCATCAAACGGCATTTTCCCGACTTTAAACTCTTTATAGATCTTGAATTTCGGTAAGCCTTTACCTGCATTCTCATCCTTAAGTACCGTTACTTTGTCATTATCCATCTGTGCAAAAATGATCATATCTTTATAGATCTTGATCCCCACATTCTTTGACCCTGTTACGATCTTGTCAATAGGCTTTAGATCTCGTGTAAGAATGTCAACCGATTTGTCATCATAGTTGGCAACGGCAACATAATTCTTGCCAATGACAAACCCGATCGCTGACTTGGAAGTTTTATACTCCGCCTCAACTTTTTCCGTTTCAGGATCGAACTTCACCACATACCCGTCACGGCTGATAAGATAGGCATCCTTACCATCAAACTTAATAATACCATGGTTCATATTGTGCATATGCTCCATATGTCGTCTGGTCAGACCATCTTCAATAACCGCAACCGATTCATTCTCACGCTCTACAACAAAATATTTCTCTTTTGCCGAAAGTGTCGTTGTAAAAAAAGCTGTCCCCAGTACCAGGGCAGATAGCAGAAGTCTCATCTATAGATCCTTATAATAAAAGTAGGTTTATTGTACCTCAATCTCTTTAACAGGTACGTTGACATCCGTCAACCATCTTAGAATTTTTTCCAAAAGCTTCGGCTGAAGAGTAAAAAGACCGTATAGAACTCCAATCTTCCGATGATCATCGCAAAAGAGAGTATGATCTTGTCTGTACTGCTGAAAAAAGCATAATTCTCCGCCGGTCCGGTCAAAGCAAACCCCGGGCCGATGTTCCCTACCGTTGCCAAAGCCGTAGAGACCGATGTCATTGCATCAAACCCTCGTCCAAAAAGATAGAGTGTCACCAACATATTGGTCATGACAAAAAGGAAAATAAATCCTGTAGTCGAAGAGATAATATGAGAAGAGATCTTCTGTCGGTCAATAAAGACATTGACCACTGCATTGGGATGGAGGGTACGCACAAACTGCAGCATGATATTTTTAAAAAGTACAATATAGCGGATCACCTTTACCCCACCTGCTGTCGAGCCGGCATTCCCACCCACAAGCATCGCCACAAAAATGATGGCAATAGCAATGTGTCCCCACTGAGCATAGTCCAATGTCGCGAAACCTGTTGTGGTCAATACCGAAGCGATAGTAAAGAAGGAGTGTGTCAACGCATGTGTATAGTTGTCAGCATCGATAAATATATCTGTCAGGCTCAGCATCACAGAAAGCACAGTAAAGATAGCAAGATACCACAATACCTCTTCCCGCTTATACCCCTCCAGGCTTCCTTTGGAAAAAAGTTTCAGATGTGCCAGGAAATTGATGCCTGAAAAGATCATGAAAAACGTAGTGATCCAGATGATCCACGGTGAGTCAAAATAGCCAAGGGAGGCATTTTTGGTAGAGAAGCCACCTGTTGAGATGGTTGAAAAAGCATGATTGAGTGCATCAAACCAGTTCATCCCCGCTATTTTGAGTGCAAACATATCAGCTATAGTCAAAAGCAGATAGATCCCCCACAGTCGCAACGCTGTATCTTTTACCTTCGGGGTGATCTTCTCCATCTTGATACCTGTCGATTCTGCTTTGAAAAGTGCCATAGACCCACTGGGGTTGATAAGGGAGAAGAGCCCAACCCCTAGTACAATGATCCCCATACCTCCAAGCCAGTGCATCAGGCTCCTCAAATAAAGCACTGTTTTGGGCAAGGATTCAATATCACTGTAAATGGTCGCACCCGTTGTGGTAAACCCGCTGACCGATTCAAAAAAGGCATCAGCCCCACTCACTCCCGTGTAAAGCATCAGGGGAACAGCCCCTCCAATCCCCAGCAGGATCCAGACCAGGTTGACAGAGAGTATCCCCTCTTTGATACTCAGTTTCATCCGGTAATTTCGCAGTAACAGATAGATCATACCATTAAGAAGAAAGAGTCCAAGTACAAAAATACCAAACCGTTTTACATCTTCACCATAAAGCCAACCTACAAATAGTGCTGTAGCCAGGAAAAAACTAAGCGCCATTCCGATGACGGAGAGAAATTTTAACAGATTTTTCAGAGTGCGTAGATCCATGACTCCATCTCTTCTTTCTTTTCATGAGGAGCAAAGACAACAACAATATCACCCTCTGCAAACTGTTCGGAACTATCCATCTCATAGAGTCTGTCACCACGTATCAATTGGCACAGTGCCCCTTTGACAGCACGCGGAACCCTTTTCCCAATAAGCGGAGACTCCGGATATATCTTCCTCATAAAAAGAACTGCCATTCCCCCACAGAAGAGGCGTTGTGTCACAATGGCACTGGAGGAGATCTTCTCCAAAATAGCATAGTGCGCCCCGGCTTTGCTTCCTCTGACAACGACCACACCCATCTTGTGCA
>Ga0256828_1002251_pt1 | contig 11604 bp, 17 predicted proteins | sample CV88metaG_FD_185993 | JGI IMG/M metagenome (GOLD analysis project Ga0256828, IMG submission 185993) | Hydrothermal vent microbial communities from East Pacific Rise, Pacific Ocean - CV88 | ecosystem: Environmental > Aquatic > Marine > Hydrothermal vents | place: Pacific Ocean: East Pacific Rise... | reverse complement strand
GACGTTATCGTTGCTTCCGTGAAAAAAGCTCTTCCAACAGGAAAAGTTAAAAAAGGTAAAGTAGTTAAAGCAGTTGTTGTAAGAACTCATAAAGAGATTCAAAGAGAAAATGGTTCACTAATCAGATTCGACGACAACGCTGCTGTAATTATTGATGATAAAAATGCACCAATTGGTACACGTATTTTTGGTCCTGTAGCTAGAGAAGCTAGATATGCAGGATTTATGAAGATTGTATCACTAGCTCCAGAGGTATGGTAATGGCAAATAAAAAATTTAAAATTAAAAAAGGCGATGATGTATTAATCATTGCTGGTGACGACAAAGGCAAAACTGCTAAGGTACTTAGAGTACTTACAAAGCAAGATGCTGTAATTGTTGAGGGTTGCAAACTTGCTAAAAAAGCTGTAAAGCCAAGTGAAGAGAATAAAGATGGTGGATTTTCTGATAAAGAGATGCCAATTCATATCTCTAATGTAAAAAAAGTAGAGGCATAATACGATGAGTAGAATGAAGCAAAAGTACAATGACATTACAGCATCACTTCGCGAAGAGTGTGGGATTAAAAATGTAATGCAGACACCTAAGCTTGAGAAGATAGTAATCTCTGTTGGTGCTGGTGAAGAGGGTAAAGATAATAAACTTATCGCTAATATGGCAGATACTATCTCTTTGATTGCTGGTCAAAAAGCAGTTATTGTTAATGCTAAAAAATCAGTTGCTGGTTTTAAAGCTAGAGAAGGTGCTCCATCTGGAATCCGTGTAACTTTACGTGGTGAAAATATGTATAACTTCTTTGATAAATTAGTCTCAATCTCTCTTCCAAGAGTAAAAGATTTCCGTGGAACACCTAGAAAAGGTTTTGATGGACGTGGTAACTATAACTTCGGTCTTCAAGAGCAACTTATGTTCCCAGAGGTTGAGTTTGATAAAATTATCAAGACTCATGGTATGAATATTACAATTGTTACTAGCACTGAGAGTGACAAAGAGGCATTTGTTCTTTTAGAGAAACTTGGTATGCCTTTCGCTAAAGGAAAGAACTAATGGCTAAAAAATCAATGATTGCTAAACAGCAGAGACCTGCTAAGTTTAGTACAAGAGCATATACAAGATGTAACATTTGTGGTAGACCACACTCTGTATACAAAGATTTCGGTCTGTGCAGAATTTGTTTAAGAAAAATGGCAAACGAGGGATTAATCCCTGGTATGAAAAAATCAAGCTGGTAAGGAGAAGTAAAAGATGATGACAGATATAATTGCAGACTCTCTTACTCGAATAAGAAATGCTGCACAAAGAAGATTAGACGTAACAACCCTTCTTCACTCAAAAACAATTGAGGCTACAGTTTCTATTTTAGTAGACAAGGGTTACCTTGAGAGTTTTAAAGTAAAAGAGAATGGACCAAAGAAGACAATTAAAGTTGTACTTAAGTATGATGAGAATGGTCATAGTGTAATCAATGAAGTTAAAAAAATCTCTAAGCCTGGTAGACGTGTTTACCAAAGTGCATCAGAGGTAAAAACTTTTAAAAATGGTTATGGAACATTAGTTGTATCTACTAACAAGGGTGTACTTGCTAACGATGAAGCATTTAAACTCTCTGTTGGTGGTGAAGTTCTTTGTAGTATTTGGTAAGGAGTAGATATGTCAAGAGTAGGAAAAAAACCTGTTACTGTTGTTAACGGTATTGATGTATCACTTGATGGTACAGCACTAGTTGCTAAAAAAGGTAACAATGAAAAGAGATTAGAGACTCATGGAAGAGTTGGAATCTCTATTGATGGTAGTGAAGTAACATTTGCAAGAGTTGGTGAGTCAAAAGAGAGTTCAGCTTTCTGGGGAACTTATAGAGCTCTATTTGCAAATATTATTGAGGGGCTTGATAAAGGTTTCAAAAAATCATTAGAGATTAATGGTGTTGGTTACAGAGCTGCAGTTGAGGGTAAAAATCTTAAGTTACAACTTGGATTTTCTCACGATGTTAACTATGCTATCCCAGAGGGTATTGAAGTGACTATTGAGAAGAACATTATTCATCTTAAGGGAACTGATAAGCAAGTTGTTGGACAAGCTGCTGCTGAGATTAGAAGCTTTAGACCACCAGAGCCTTACAAAGGTAAAGGTGTTAAGTATACTGATGAAGTTATTATCAGAAAAGCTGGAAAATCAGCAAGTTAATAGGAGCTTAAGATGTTAAAAAGTATTCAAAGAAGAAAAAATAAACTTAGAATTCAAAGAAAAAGAAGAGTGAGAGGAAAAATCTCGGGAACTGTTGAGCTTCCAAGATTGTCTATTTTTAAATCAAATAAACATATCTCTGCACAAGCTATTGATGATATTTCAGGTGTAACACTTGCTTCAGTAAGTGGTCAAAAACTTGGTCTTAAAGCAACAAGAGAAGATGCTACAAAAGTAGGTGCTGCAATGGCTGATGCTCTTAAAGCTAAAAATATTGAAACTATTGTTTTCGATAGAAACGGTTATCTTTACCACGGTGTTGTTGCATCTTTTGCTGACGCTTTGCGAGAAGCTGGAATTAAGTTTTAAGGAGAGATGAATGTTAGCTGAAAATATTGATAGAGAAAAATTTGAAGAGAGAATTGTAAACATTGGTCGTGTTACTAAAGTTGTAAAGGGTGGTAGACGTTTTAGATTTACAGCTCTTGTAGTTATTGGTGACAAGAATGGTACAATTGGTTATGGTACAGGAAAAGCGAAAGAAGTTCCAGACGCTATTAAAAAAGCAGTTGATGACGCTTTTAAATCTCTTGTTCATGTTAATGTTAAGGGTACAACTATTGCTCATGATGTTCAACAAAAAACAGGTGCTAGTCGTATTATCTTAAGACCAGCATCTGAAGGTACAGGAACAATCGCAGGTGGTGCGATGAGACCAGTACTTGAACTTGCAGGTATCCAAGATGTTATTGCAAAATCATTGGGTTCAAACAACCCTAACAACCTTGTAAGAGCTACAATTGATGCTCTTGCTAGAGTTAAAAAATAAGGGAGTAGATATGAGTTTACATAATTTACAACCAGCTCCAGGTTCAACACGTAATAGAAAGCGTGTTGGTCGTGGACAGGGTTCAGGAACTGGTAAAACTTCAGGACGTGGTAACAAGGGTCAGAAGTCAAGAACAGGTTACTCAGCAAAAAGAGGTTTTGAAGGTGGTCAAATGCCACTCTATAGAAGATTACCAAAAATTGGTTTCTCTTCAAGAGTAATTAAACCACACGCAATTAATGTGGATAAAAACAAAGCGATTGCAGAGCTTGATGAGATTACACTAGAGACAATTAAGTCTGTATATAAACTTCAAAAATCTGTAACAAAAGTAAAACTTATTGGTGCAGGTGCAAAAGAACTTGCATCTAAAATCAAAGATGAAGCTATTACAACCACTGGTAACTAGTCATGGGTAATGCTTTAACTCAAAAAATACTTATTACTTTTGGATTTCTATTCGCTTATAGAGTTTTAGCTTATGTACCAGTGCCTGGTGTTGATGCCTCTGTTATAGCATCATTTTTTGATGGTAAAGCAGGTATGGGGAACATGATGAACATGTTCTCTGGTGGTGCAATTCGAAGATTTTCTATTATCTCCTTAGGTATTATGCCTTACATTACAGCATCTATTGTAATGGAACTTTTAGCTACAACTTTCCCAAATATTGGTCAAATGAAAAAAGAGCGTGATGGTATGCAAAAATATATGCAGATTATTCGTTATGCGACTATTTTTATTACAATTGTACAGGCATTTGGTGTCTCTATGGGGCTTTTACATATGAATGGTGCTGTATTGATTGATGCTACTACATTTACAATTATTACTACTGTATCTATGTTGGTTGGTACAATGTTATTAATGTGGATTGGTGAGCGTATTACACAAAGTGGTGTTGGAAATGGTATTTCACTTATTATCTTTGCGGGTATTGTTTCAGGAATTCCTGCAGCTATTTCAAATACAGTAGAGGGAATTAATACAGGCGAACTTTCATTCTTAGCAGTAATTGCAATGTTGGCAATTATCTTAATTACTATTTTTGTAATTATCTATGTTGAGCTTGGTGAGAGACGTGTTCCTATCTCCTATAGTAGAAAGACAATTATGCAGAACCAAGATAAAAGAGTGATGAACTATATTCCTATTAAAGTGAATCTTGCAGGTGTTATTCCTCCAATCTTTGCTTCAGCTGTTTTGATGTTCCCACTTACCATGCTTGGTAGTAGTACAAATGCTTTAGCTCTTGGAATTGCAGATACACTTCATCCTGGTGGAATTATGTTTAATGTAGTCACATTTATTTTGATTATATTCTTTGCATTTTTCTATTCATCTATCGTCTTTAATGCTAAAGATATAGCAGATAACTTAAAAAGACAGGGTGGATTTATTCCAGGTGTTCGTCCTGGTGCACATACAAAAGATAAGATTAATGAGATTGCAAGTAACCTAACTGGTTCAGGTGCATTTTACCTAGCAGGTATCTCGACTATTCCATTTTTGTTGATTTCAACAATGGGTGCAGCATTCTTCTTTGGTGGGGTTGCAGTTTTGATTGTGGTTCAAGTTGCTCTTGATACTATGAGAAAAATTGAGGCTCAAATCTATATGAATAAATACGAAACATTAGGAGCAGTGGGTCTATAATGGCGATACCTCTTCGTAAACCTGACGAGTTGACCAAGCTAGAAGTAGCTGGGTCAATCGTGGGAAAAACACTACAATATCTTCGAGAAAATATCAAAATTGGAATGACACTAAAAGAGATTGACATTATGGGTGAAGCGTTTATTCGTGAACATGGTGCAGAACCCTCTTTTAAAGGTCTTTATGGTTTTACAGGTTCAGTATGTACCTCTTTAAATCAAGTCTGTATTCATGGAACTCCCTCTGATGTAAAAGTTAAAGAGGGTGATATTTTAGGATTGGATTTAGGTACAAAGATAGATGGTTATTTTGGTGATGCTGCAATAACTATGGCAATTGGTGATATCTCTAAAGAGGATGAAGCTCTTATTGCGTGTTCTCGTGATGCACTCTATCATGCGATAGATAATATCAGAGTTGGGATGCGATTTAAAGAGCTATCTAATGTTTTAGAGACATTTATACGAGGTCGTGGTTATGTGCCTTTAAGAGACTTTTGTGGTCATGGTATTGGTAAAAAACCACATGAAGAACCAAACATTCCAAACTATGTGGATGGAAAACCAAATCAAGGTCCAAAGATTAAAAATGGCATGGTATTTTGTTTAGAACCTATGATATGTCAAAAATCAGATAAACCAGTTATTTTAGAAGATAAGTGGTCAGTGGTTAGTGAGGATGGTCTAAGAACCTCTCACTATGAGCATACTGTAGCTATAATTGGTGGAAAAGCTGTGATTTTAACAAATCCGTAAAGTTATGGCTTGACTTCACAATTATTAAACAATATTTCAGTAAAACAAAAAATATTCATAAAGGAGAATAGATGGCAAAAGATGATGTAATAGAGATTGATGGTAAGGTAATTGAGGCACTACCAAATGCAACTTTTAGAGTGGAGCTTGATAATGGACATATTATTTTGTGTCACATTGCAGGTAAAATGAGAATGCACTATATTAAAATTTTACCAGGTGATAAAGTAAAGGTAGAGTTAACTCCATACAGTCTTGATAAGGGACGTATCACATTTAGATACAAATAGAATAACTAAACACAGATGGAACTCTCCATCTGTTCCTAATCTTCTGTTATTAATTTTCACTTTAATTTAAAACTTTTATCAATTAAAAATCTAATCTATAAAATTAACACGTTTATTAGTTACTTTCTTTTATACTAATCTCTTAGTTAATTTAAACATAGGAGATATAATGAAAATTTTAAAATTATCATTGGCAGTAGCTATATTGGCAATGATTTTAGGTGGATGTGCCAAACAGGTACAGACAAATGAGTGGATAGAGAACAATCTTACCAAACCGAAACTTACAACATATGAGCTTAATACAATTGCGAATAAGATATATATGAATGAGACATCAGGAGACCCTGAAAAACTTATGTTTTGGTCAAAAAATGAGGTTTTTCCATCTCTTGGTATAGGTCACTTTATTTGGTATCCAAAAGGAGTTCCTGAGAGATTTGACCAAACTTTTCCCTCTATGATTCAGTATTATATTGATAATAATGTTAAAATTCCTGCATGGCTAAAAGCTGTTAAGAATACAGGTGCACCTTGGGCAAATAGAGCATCATTTGAGAGAGCAAGAAATGACCCTCAATTCAAAGAGTTAAAGTATCTACTTATGAATACAAAAGCTTTACAGACACAGTTCTTTTTTGATAGATTAACAGCATCAATTCCAGAGATAACTAAAAATGTTGCTCCTCAATACCGTGACCATATTGTTAAGAGTTATAACGCTTTAGCAAAGACTAAAGGAGGTTGGTATCCACTTATTGACTATATCAATTTCAAAGGTAAAGGGATTAAGGCTACAGAGAGATATAACAACGAGGGTTGGGGACTTCTTCAAGTCTTAAAGACAATGAGACCAGTACCTCCTGGACCAAATGCACTTAGAGAGTTTTCAAGAGCTGCGAGTATTGTACTACAAAGACGTGTTCAGAATTCAGACCCATCTAAGCATGAGAGTCGTTGGCTTAAAGGATGGATGAATAGAACAAGAGCCTATGCAACTTCAATTCTATAGTTGAAGCTCAAATACATTGCTACTATCTCGGTAGTAGTAGTGTAGATTATATCCTAAGCGTTTGGCAATATTATTTACAATATATAGACCAAGTCCAAATCCACTTTGACGTTTCTCCTCTTGTGTAAAGGGTTCAAGATAGTAATCAAGAGGATACTCTAAGCTTTTTCCTTTTGATATAACTTTTATATAGTTTTTATTCGTTTTTATCTTTACCTCTTTATTCTCTCCATATTTTAGTGCATTATCTATCAAATTTTTTAGTGCTAAAGCCAAAAGTTTTTCATCTGTAACAATTTTATCATCTTCTATCTCAAATACCAATCTACTTCTATCACATAGTAGTAGCTCTAGGCTATCCTCAATCACTTGGTGCATACTAACCTCTTGTAGTTTTTTGGTAAAACCTTGGGTAGTTATATGCTCTACGTGTGCTAACTCATTGATAAGCTCATTCATTCTCTCAAAAGCGTGAACAAGAGTTCTTTTGCTTAGTCCATCCTCTACCATTTCGACAGCTATTCTACCTTTTGTAATTGGAGTTTTAAGCTCATGCATCATATTTCTCATAAATAGGTTTTTGGACTCTAGTAGAGCCTTTATATGGTGAATTGCATCATCAAAACTTTGACCGATTTGACCAATCTCATCTCTACTTTTATGTGTAATCTTAACATTCATATTCCCATTTGCAAACTCCAATATCTCTCTATTTAATCTCTTTAGAGGTGCTAGTTTTTGCATTGTTACAATATAGAAAAATAGAAAGAGTAGGGCGATAAGTGAGGCGATAAAAATGGTTAGATTTAGTCTAGCCTCTTTTGAATCTATATCTTTTAGCATCATATTTGTGCCGTAACGTTGTAGGTAGATATAGTTGGTATCGCCAACTGCAAATATCTGCATACGTCCATATACAGACTCGCCCTCAAAGATACTTTTTCCTTTGCTTAGAATAAGAAGTCTATTGGCATCAATTGCCACTGGTTTAACTCGTGAATTTTTATAAAACTTATCCATCTCCTCATGAGATGGATTTAGACTAGCTGTAGATAGAAGTGCATTTGATATAAGTTTATATCTTGCAATTTGTGCATTTTTTTGACGCTCCTTATCCAAAGATATAAATGCAAAAAAAGCACCAATAAGTAGCGTTAGAACTAGTATAAAAAGGATATTAATAAAAAGATTAACAGATATATTTCTCATATTTTTATCTTTTTTATTAAACTTTTTCTGTAAGTAGATATCCTATTCCACGCACAGGTTTAATGTAGCTATGTGTATCATTGACAAGGGATAGTTTATGACGAATACGAGAAATCATAACATCAATATTTTTAATAGAGCTATTATCATCAATATGTACACTATCATATAGAAGTTGCTCTCTCGATACAGCTGTATTTTTATGGTTAATTAGAATAGATAAAATATCAAATTCGGCAGCAGTTAGTTCCAAAAGTTTATCATCAAAGGTTATACTTCTTGCCTTTATATTAAGCTCAAAAAGAGAACTCTCTGTAGTTTCTTGTGTTCCTTGTGTTCTTCTTAAGATAGTCTTGATACGAGTAACAAGCTCTCTTGGGTCATAAGGTTTAGGCATATAATCATCAGCACCACGCTCCATTGCAATAACTTTATCAGTAATATCATTTCTTGCTGATGAGATGATAATAGGAATATTGGAGCTTTCTCTTATCTTGGGTATAACCTCTAGTCCATCAATCCCAGGTAGTGTAAGGTCTAATATAATTAAATCAAAATCATCTTGGGTTAGCATAGATAGACCAATGTAAGGCTCTTCTGCTGGAGTTACCTTTATATCATATTGGTTTAGATATTCACTTAGAAGTTGTGATAATTCACAGTCATCTTCAATCATTAAAATTTTTATAATAATAAATCCTTAATATTAGCATTTCTGTTGATGTTTATGGTATTTTGTATGATAGCATGAGAGGCATTAATCTTTAATAAAAGTTAGGAATATCATCAACATTGCTCACGAGGGAGGTTTATTACAAAGGAGGCCTATAAATGTTCTATCAAGGGAGTATATAGTTATTCAGAAAGGAGTTTTTTTATATATACTTATAGTGTCTCGTGAACAATGTTGATGATACTTGTTTCTCTTAAAAGAATTATAGGATAGTAGTATTAATAATCAACCAATGGAATATTAACGAATGGTTAATAGAGTTGTGATATACTCTTTTTTGATATTTATTAAAGTAGTTTAGCATAATAAAAAGGAGTATATTTGGAGTACTGGAATCACATCTATGAACATTTTAATCCTATTGCACTTAATTTAAACTTTGTATCACTTCATTGGTATGGAATTATGTATATTTTAGCACTTTTAACAGCTTTGGGATTCGCAAAATGGATTATCAAAAAAGATAATTTAGATATTTCAGAGAAGTTAATAGATAGCTATTTTATTTGGGTTGAGATAGGTGTTATATTAGGTGCTAGGATTTGGTATATACTATTTTATGACCCTCATTTAGACTACTATCTCTCTTCTCCTTGGCAGATTTTTAATCCTGTTCGAGATGGGAAATTTGTAGGTATTCGTGGTATGAGTTATCATGGAGCAGTGGTTGGTGTGGTTATATCATCTCTTCTTTTCTCTCTTCGTCATCCAAATAAGCTCTATAAGCTAGTAGATGTTATGGCTCTCTCTGTTCCTGTAGGTTTTGTTTTTGGGCGTATTGGAAACTTTTTGAATCAAGAGTTAGTAGGTAGAGCTACTGATGTCTCATGGGGGATTTATGTTCATGGCACTCTTAGACACCCATCTCAGCTATATGAGGCGTTTTTAGAGGGAGTAGTTATATCCATAATCCTATTCACCTATCGCAAATATAAAAGGTTCAATGGAGCATTAATTGCACTATATGGAATATTATATGGTAGTATGAGATTTATAGCTGAATTTTGGAGAGCACCTGATATTCAGTTAGGCTTTTTATATGGTGGTTGGTTAACTATGGGTCAGCTACAGAGTCTAGTAATGGTTCTTCTCTCATTTGCTCTTTATTATTTACTTTCTACAAGGTTACAAAAGTAGTTTATTTCTAATTCTTAAGATAATATTAAAAAATTAATTAATGATTTACCTCAATAAAGATATAATTAAATTGAATTAATAATATTTTTTTATAAAGAATACGAAAGGAAGTAAATGAAAAATATAAAATTATCAATGATTGCTCTAATCGCAATCGGTAATATAGCATATGCTGGTGGAGATATAGCTCCTGTTACATATTATGAGACACATGATGCTGTAGATGCATCTATTGCTTATGAGGAGGAGGTGATAGAGCCTATCTATCAAGAGCCAATACCTGAACCCGTCTATTTAGATTCTGAACCGATTATAGAATCTGAACCAATAGTAGAGGAGATAGTTCCTAAAGCAGAACCAAAACCAGCTCCTGTCGTAGTTCAACCGAAGCCAGTGGTTGTTAAACAACCTGTTCCTATTCCTGTATCCACACCAAAGAGTATCTCTCCTAGTGGTTTTTATGCAGGTTTAGGTATTACAGGTTCAAGATATCAGAGTAACTGTAACTGTCCAGATAGTTCAAATGGTTCATCTAATTTAGGTTCACCCTCAAAATCTCAACGTTCAGGAAAAGAGAATAATGTGGCTGCTTTAGTTCGTGTTGGTTATGATTTTAACAGATATGTAGGAATTGAAGCTAGAGGAATTGGAACATTAGATAGTGGAAGTAGTGCAAAGATATCACATATGGGACTATTTGTAAAACCTATGATTCCTATAACAGATAGCTTAAATACATATGGTCTAGTTGGTCTTGCCAAAACAAAGGTTACAGGTTCATACCAAAATGTAGATGCTGAAAGTTTAGCTTTGGGTGGAGGTTTCGAGCTTGACTTATCAACCGATACACCTAAAGAGGGTAGATATTCACGAAATTTTGATGGTCAAGGCGACCAAGAGAAAGGTATGGGTCTATTTGTTGATTATGAGAGACTTGTGGCTAAACAAAATTCTCCTGATTTAGATACTGTGAGTGCAGGTGTTACATACGACTTTTAATGAGTTAAGCTTCATTTTGTGATAAATTTTTGATTTATCACAAATCCATTTTTCTTTTTTTTATAAAAAAAATGTTGAATTATAATTTTTAAAGTTAAAACTTGGTTCTTTGTAGATATAATCAATGTAAAAGGATATTTCTATGAAAAGGAAAAGTATGATTTTAAAAAAAATAGCTTTTGGACTCTTGGCACTCTTTTTGTTTACTGCGTGTGAGACTGGTTATAAGGGAGATTATCCCGATTCTAATAGCACATCAGATGGTAATAAATCTCCCGATTATAGTTTCAACTACACAGATAACTCTTTTGAACCACAAGTATTTGAGGGTGGATATCTATCTGATGGGTTAGACCTCTTTAGAATTCGTGAAAGTCAGCAAGATAATAAACTTCGTTTAGTATTTGATTCAAAAGGCTCTTCAACCAATAAAGTTGGCTCATATAGTTTTATCTATTACCCTGATAAATATCTTATTACAGCTATAATTGGTGGATATCGTAAATTTTCGGCAAAACTACCACATTTTTCAAGTAGCAGTATAGTTGAAAAGATATATATGGATGAGTATCTCGATGATAGTGGATATAAATTTAATATTAAACTTCGAGATGATGCTAATGTTAAAGTATTTAACTTGGAAAATCCTGCTCGAATAGTTGTAGATATTAGTAGTATATAAGAGAGAAAAATCTCTCTTATATACTATATTTTAGGTATAGCAGGAGGAGTTTTACTCTTCTCTATATTTTGTGGAGAGGTCTCTTTTACGACCTCTGCCTTTTTTACATCTGTCTCTT
>Ga0256828_1002250_pt1 | contig 11606 bp, 10 predicted proteins | sample CV88metaG_FD_185993 | JGI IMG/M metagenome (GOLD analysis project Ga0256828, IMG submission 185993) | Hydrothermal vent microbial communities from East Pacific Rise, Pacific Ocean - CV88 | ecosystem: Environmental > Aquatic > Marine > Hydrothermal vents | place: Pacific Ocean: East Pacific Rise... | reverse complement strand
GAGATGGCTAATTGAAGCGGGAATAGGCGAGCTCTTCTCTTCCATAGGTTATAAAGTAATAGGAACATTAACGGAGTTGTGCCGGAGGAGACAGATAAATGGGGTGGAATTTTACTGTGCCTATTCCACCCCTTCCCAGTTGAGGCAGATGGAGAGATTATTTTTGGGGGTGACCCGCTTTAAACTGAAGAAATTGGAGATAATTCCATGTAGAAAATTGGTGGAAAAACTGCAAAAGGAGGTAAAAAAATGACCTTACGGGAATTATATGAAGAATTGGATACCTTTTCTCCCTTTGAGCTCCAAGAGGAGTGGGATAACAGCGGACTTCAAATTGGAAATTGGGAAAGGGGAGTAAGCCGGGTATATATTTCACTGGACATTGATGAGTCGGTAGTGGCAAAAGCCCGGGAAAATTCTACAATTATCACCCATCATCCCATTTTTTTTAAACCAATCCGCTCCTTAACCCCGGCTAATGGGGTCGGTCGATATGTAATGAGTTTGATTAAAAAGGGAATTTCAGTAATTGCTATGCATACCAATCTGGATAAAACCCACCTCAACCGCTATTTTGCCGAAGAGGTGCTGAATTTGAGAGGAGAACAGAAAGGGTTTATCTACTATGCCCAGTTGGATATGTTATTGGACGAATGGACCAAAATGGTTGCCCTTCGAATGGGATTATCCCAATTGAGGGTTGTTAAAGCCCGGGATTATATTCGCAAATGTGCTGTAATTACTGGAAGTGGTTTTTCCCTAATTGACCAATTGGAGACAGGCACAGACCTTTTAATGACCGGTGATATCAAATATCACGACGCAATGGAGGCAAAAGGACGGGGAATAGCCCTAATCGATATAGGACATTATGAAAGTGAACGCTACTTTACCTCCCTACTTTATACCCATTTGAGCCGTTTGGAAGGATTGGAAGTAACCGTTTTGAACTCCTCCAACCCCTTTGATATAATCAGCACCAAAAAGTAACAAAAGGATGGGAATGAATAAAAATTTGGAGCAGTTAATAGAGTTAAACCGAATTGACCGCTCCTTGGCCGAACTGGAACCGGTGGAGTATCGAATAAAATCTCCACTCCAACGGTTGGAACAGAAACGGGAGGAGTTGGAACAGAAACAGGGAGAATTGGAGCACCAAATTAAAGAGTTAAAATTAAAACGGAGTAAAAGTGAATTGGCTCTTCAAGAGTTTAAAGAAAAATTGGATTTAATTGCCAAAAAAATGAACGATATCCGGGAGGAGAGGGAATATAAAGCACTAACGGTAGAGGAAGAATTTACCCGGGACCAAATAAATCAGACCAATGAAGAGATAGCCCGATTTGAAAAATTGATAGAACAACGGGGAGAGGAGTTAAAGGAGATTGAAAAGGAGATTGAAAAAATTGAAGCGGACATAACTCTAAAAGAAGTTGAAATTAAAGAAAAGATAGAATTGCTGGAAAGGCAACGGTCTACCCTGTTTCAAAAAAAAGAGAAACTAATTTCCCAAATGAATAAAAAAATTTACGGATTTTATGAAAAAATTAAACGGTGGGCTGGAATTACCGCCGTTACTCCGGTAGAGCGGAAGGCTTGCACCGGGTGCCATATGATTATAAGTGATAAAATTTACTACGAAATTGTAAAAGGAGACGATATTATCACCTGTCCCCATTGTGGTCGGGTCCTGTATGTATCCCAAAGGGAAGAAACGGAAAATAGTGAAGGATAGTAGTGGTCTATTTTTACTTTTTCCTCCTTTTTATTCTCTATCCAATTGCCCTTCCCTTTCTGTTGTATCTCAGCCGGAAACCCCGTTACCGGGAATCGATACCGGCTCGATTTTGGCTTAAAAACAATCCATCCCTTCCCAAAAATCGTTACTGGTTTCACGGTTGTTCATTGGGAGAAATCAACGCCCTTCTTCCATTGATTAAAATAGGGGAACGGGAAGGGGGAAGGGAGCAAGTGGTTGTTACAACCACTACAAATACCGGTTTTCAACGGGCTCAAAACCGGGTTGGGAACAGAGCCCGTTATTTACCAATAGAGTTATTTATTCCCTTTTGGGCTTCTCCACCAACCCGCCTAATTGTAGCAGAGGCTGAATTTTGGTTATTTTTATTTTATTGGGTAAACCGCCACGGCGGAAAGGTAATAATTGTCAACGGTCGAATTCCCGACCGGAGTTATCCCAAATATCGTCGCTTCCGATGGTTTTACCGGTCGGTTTTTAAACAGGTAGAGGTAGTATTAGCCCAGTCGGAGCAGGACCGAAAACGATTTTTAGAATTGGGAGCGAGAGAGGTAGAGGTAGTCGGGAATATTAAAAGTTATACCGACTATTATCCCACCAAATTTTATCAGTTTCAAAAACCGGTAGTTGTGGTAGCTTCTACCCATCGGGGAGAGGAATTGCCAATTTTGGAACAGATAGACTATAACCTATTCCAAGTGGTAGTAGCTCCCCGCCATCCGGAGCGATTTGAAGAAGTAGGGGAATTGATAGCCAAATTTACCGCCCGTTCCAGATTGGGATGGAGACGGTTGGGAAAGGAAGGGAAACAGCCCTTTGCCAATATCTATTTGGTAGACCGATTGGGAGAGTTAATAAACCTATACCAAATAGCTGACCGGGTAATATTGGGAGGGAGTTTTATTCCAAATATCGGAGGTCACAATCCAATGGAGGTCGCCCATTTTCAAAAGCCTCTAATTATTGGTCCCTTTATGGAGCATCAGCGGGAATTATTGAAATTGATAAAGGGATGGCAAATGGGGGAATTAACTCAATTGAAAGAAATAGTAAATCGTCCCAATCTCCCTTTTACCCAGATTGTTCAAAGGGTGGATTTAACCCATATTTGGAATAGAATAAAAGGATAGAATTTTTAATAAAAAAGGGCGACAAATCTCCAAAAAACAGGTAAAATTGAAAGGGTTTAAACCGGCAAAAGGGAATTAAATGGGATTTGGAGAAACAAAAGGGCGTAAAATTAAACTGGGTTGGTTGATTGTCGCAGGACTTTTAGTGGGAGGAGGCTATCATCTCTATAAAAAATTTTCACCGGAATTTGAAAAAATCCCTCCTAAAGTGGAACTTTTAACTAATTCCAATTGGACCAATCTCCGAAAACCAATTCCTATCAGAATTAGGGATAATCGGGGTATTAGATATTATTCAATTTTGGCGATTGTCGATGGAAAAGTTTACGAACTGGCAAAAGGGGAGCAGGTTAACAAATCTCAGGTGGATTTAAACATTACCCTTCCTAACACTATTGTTTCCAAATCGATTCTAATAAAAGTTACCGCCGTCGATACTTCCAAGTGGAATTTTTTTGCAGGTAATCAAATTGAAAAAACTTTTCAGTTAAAAGTGGATATAAACCCTCCAATCGGAGGAGTGGTAGCCCAATCCTATGCAATTGGACGGGGTGGTTGTGCAGTTGCAATTGTAAAAGCAAAGGATGAAAATTTTAAAGAGGCATATATCGATGTAAATAAAAAATGGCATTTTCAATTGGTCCCTTTTTTAAAAAAAGACTACTATATTGCTCTAATTGGATGGCCTATTACCGAAAAAAATTTTAGGGCTACTTTAGTAGTAGAAGACCAAGCGGGTAACCAATTAAAACTCCATATCCCTTATTACTATCGCAAATATCAATATCAAAATCGTCAAATTAAAATCCCAGACAATTTTGTTAAATCGATTGCCATTCCGATTTTGGAACGGGTTGGATTGCCCACCAATTTGGACAAAATTGCCACTTTTAAATTGATGAATGAAAAGGTACGGGAGCAGAACAATCGGGAGATAGCTCAGTTGACCAAAAAGGTTTGGGAAACAAAATTTACTCCACCCTTCTGGGTAAAAATGTTTAGCCCTTTACCCGGTGGCAAAAGGGAAGCGGGATTTGGGGATTACCGTCACTACTTTATCGATGGACAAGAGGTCTCCACCGCCTACCATCGGGGTATTGATTTGGCAAAGGTTCGAAACTCCAAAATTTACCTCTCCAATCCGGGAGTAGTGGTAGCTACCAAATGGATCGGAATTTACGGGAATACAACCATTGTTTACCATCAATTGGGATTGTATACCCTCTATGCCCATCAATCCCAATTTTTGGTACAAAAGGGAGAACAACTTCCCAAGGGAAAAGTTATTGGATTAACCGGTAAAACCGGTGGAGTTTTAGGGGACCACCTTCATTTTGGAGTCTATATTCAAGGGGTGGCGGTTACCCCATTGGAGTGGATGGACCCCCATTTTATTAAAACCTCAATTACCGATGTAATTAATCGGGCAAAAAAGGTGATTTTGGATGAAGGAAAAGATAATTAAAATTTTAGAGTTAAATAGGGGAGAGTGGGAACGGATAGAGGAACTTTTAAAAAGTAAATTGGAGCTATTTATTGGTAAGTTAATTTTACTCCCGGACCAATTGACCGATAAAAAAAACATTTTAGAAAAATATGGGATAGGATTTATAAGTGGAAATGGAACCTGCTTTCGCCCTTCTAAACCTCCCAGAGAGCGGATAAAAGTGGTAGAAAAGTGGAAGGAACGGAAGGTAGAAATGGTGGAACGGGTTATACGTTCGGGACAAACCTACCGAAGTAAAAACCACCTCATTTTTACCAACCGAATTAATCGGGGAGCCCGAGTTTACGGAGAAGGAGCAATTGTCGTATTGGATGAATTTGAAGGGGAGTTGATTGGAGAAGGTCCCTTTTTAATTGTATTAAAAAATTATGGAACTATAATTTACAAAGGAGAGGAACTGGAGCCGGGAAAGGGAGAGTTGGTAGTGTTAACCGAAAGGAGTGGAAATGAATGAACGAACTATCCGAAAGCCGGTGGAAATAGTCGGAATTGGACTTCACAAAGGGGTACCGGTCCGACTTCGTCTCGAACCGATAGAGGAGGGAGGAATTCGATTTTACCGAATTGACCATGGGGTTACAATCCCTGCCGTTGCCGAAAATGTAGTGGACACCCGACTGGCAACTGTTTTAGGGAAGGATGGGGTTACCATTTCCACAGTTGAGCATCTGTTAAGTGCCCTTTCAGCTGTCGGAATTGACCACCTCAGGATTCTCATTGACAACGATGAGGTGCCGATTATGGATGGGAGTAGCTATCCTTTTATAATGCTTCTCCGGGAGGCTGGGATTCGGGAACTTTCAACTCCCAAAAAGTTTTATAAAATTAAAAAGCCGGTGGAAATTAGAGAGGGCAAAAAAAGGGTTCAACTTTTGCCTGCCAATGATATCCGGTTTCAATTTGAAATTAATTTCAACCACCCAATGATTGGGCAACAAAAATACAATTTTCGATTTTCATTGGAAGAATACATTGAGGAAATTGCCCGGGCTCGCACCTTTGGATTTTTACGGGAAGTAGAATATCTCCGTTCAATCGGCTTGGCATTGGGAGGAAGTTTGGAAAATGCAGTGGTGTTGGACGATACAACAATTTTAAACGACTCTCTCCGATATCCCAATGAATTTGTTCGCCATAAAATTTTGGATGCGATTGGGGATTTACGACTTATCGGTGGAAATATTATCGGTGAATATCGGGGAATAGGGTCAGGACACAATTTAAATCATCGATTGGTTTTAAAAGGATTGGAAGAGGGAGCGATTGAACCAATTACAATTGGTCAAATTCCAGAAAGGGAGCGGTTCCTTGTGCCCACAATTGGATAATTTAAAAGAACAACGGGAAAAGTGGAGCCAATTTCCACTTTTAGAATTAGAAGGGAAAAGTTCTCTAAAATTGGTGGAAATTTTGATTATTCCCATTGCCAATCCTCTTTTAATTGGTCTCTATCAAAAGGGAAAATTGGTGGAAAAGGTGGTCGGTCGGGAAGGAGAATATACCAGCCGGGAATTGCCGAAATTGATGGAGGAAATTTTAGGTAGATACCATCCGATTGGATTTTACTATATCCGAGGTCCCGGAAGTTATATGTCAATAAAATTGGCTTACCTTTTTTTAAAAACCCTTCAAATTGTCTATCAAATCCCATTTAAAGGTGCGGAAGGGTTTCCTTTTTCGGAAAATGGGGTAATTAAAGGGATTGGAAATAGTTGTTTTATTAAAAAAGAGGGTATAATTGCCATAGAAAAGGGATTGGAGCCGGGTAGATTTCAATTACCTACCCAATTGGATTATTCCCTATTTAAAGAGGAGACCACTCCTCTCTACTTTTTAAAAGCGGTTTGAAAGGGTGCAATGGTTATAACGGTACCGGCGACCAGTGCCAATTTGGGACCGGGATTTGACACTTTAGGTTTGGCTATCGACTTGAGAAATAGGGTTGAAATAGTTTCCCATCCCTACCAACAGGTGGAAATAGAAGGTGAGGGAGCGGAAATTTTAAAACGGGCTAAACGGAACTATTTTATAGAGGTTTTTGAAAAGGTTTATCGGGAACTGACCCGGAAGGAACCTAAATTTAAAATTCGATTTATAAATCGAATCCCAATTTCCCGGGGATTAGGGAGTAGTTCTTCGGCAATTGTGGGAGCAATAACCGCTGCCTATGAATTGGCGGGAGTGCCCTATCGTCGGGAAAAAATTCTATCAATTGCCCTTCGGTATGAATCCCATCCCGATAACATTACCCCTGCCACAATGGGAGGGTTTTGTGTTGCCAAAATAAAACGGGACCGGATTTTTTATTTAAAAAAGGAGATTCCTTCCCAAATACGGGCGGTTTTAATTATTCCCAATAAACCAATTTCCACTATCAGAAGTCGCCAAGCCCTTAAATCTTCTTATAGTTTAAAAGATGTGGTTACCAATATCTCCTCCAGTTCAATGATTACCGCCGCCTTTTTTTCCCACCGGTTTGACCTTCTCCGATATGTGGTCGAGGACCGCATCCATCAGGAAGAGCGAATGAAAGGGGTGCCGGAACTTTTTAAAGTCCGGGAAATTGCCCTAAAACAGGGAGCCTTAATGGCTACCTTAAGTGGAAGTGGTTCAAGCTATTTTTGTTTAGCCTATAAAGAAGAAGCCTATCAAATTAAAGATGCAATTGGGACTGCTTTTAAAGAGTTTGAAGTGGTAGTCCACCGATTTGATAATTATGGAGTGAGGATTTATAAGTGAATAAACCAATTCGAATGTGTGTCGGATGTCGTCGGCGATATTTCCAGTCAGATTTATTCCGACTTCAGTGTATCGAAGGAAAAATTGTCCAGTGGAAGGGATTTGGACGGAGTTTCTATCTCTGTAAAAGTTGCCGAAATAAGCCTAAATTGTATAGAATTATTGCCAGAATTTGCCGAATCGATTCCAATCGAGCGAAGGATTTAATAAAGGAGCTAAATGAAAATTTCGATTAGAGAAGTTGCCAGAGAGTTGGTTATAAAGGAAAGGGAGGTGGTGGAAATTGCCACCGAATTGGGAGTATCCATTAAAGATAAAAAAATTGGATTAGAGGATGCCGCTAAAATTGTAGACTATTTCCCAAAATGGAAAGAAAAACAGCGGAAACGGGGGAGTGGGAAATCGGGTCGAAAACGGGAAGTTTCCAAAGGGGAGGTTAAAAAACGGGTTAACTCTTCCACAAAAGGTCGTCGGAGCCGATATGAGGAGCGAAAAAAACGGAAACGGAAAGGGGAGGAGGTCGAAAAGGAAATTTCCCAATTGGAACTAACCTCTGACCTGGTCGAAAAAGAAAAGGAGAGGGAGACTCTAACTGAAAAATTGAGCCCAAAAGAAAACGAAACTCAACAAGGGATAAAATCGGAAGAAAAAAGGGAAAATAAATCGGAAAAGGGCGAAAATAAGAGTATAAAAGAAGATAAAAGCATAAAAAGGGAATCCCGCCGAAAAGATAGGGAAGAGGAAAAAGTTACAGGCGAACGGAAAAGAGAGAAAAGTTCCAAAGGAAGGAAAAGACGGCTTGAAAAGGGAATAAAGGGAAGCAGAAAAGGAGAACAAAAGGAAAAAGTAGAAAAAAGGAAAGAGTCGATTAAAAGGGAAATATCAAAAGGGAAAGAAGAGCAAAAAATAGGAGAAGAGGAAAAACAGGTAGAAAAAAGAATCAAAGGTGAAGAAAGGGATACTCTCCAATTGGAAAAGAAAAGGGAAAAAAGAGTAATCCGATTGGAGGAAAGACCGTTAAAATTTTTAAAAAAGATAGAAAAGGCTGAAGAGGAAAGAATAGAAAAAGAGGAGATAGAAAAGACTGAAACGACAGAAAAATTGAAAAAAGACGAAAAAAAAGGAAAAGAGGAGAAGGGAGAAAAGGAAGCAGAATCTCATCAACCGGAATTATCATTTGAATCGGAAAGGGAAAGGGAAGAAACAATCGAAAAGCCAAAAGGGAAACGTCCAACCCTATCTCCAGGATTGGCACGGCTCAAAGAACAGGGGTTAAAAAAAGTAAAAATTATCAAAAAAAAGGATTTGGAACGGGAGCGGTTGAAAGAGGAACAACGGCGTTTGGAACAGTTAAAGGAACAACAAAAAAAGGGAACAGAAACAGGAAAAGTGGATGGAATTCAAAAGGTGGAAACCACTTCCTCTCCAGAAATTCCCATCTTCAAAAGGGATGCCAAACTCCTTTCAACCGACACCCATACCAACTCCCAATTGGTTAGGGAAATTTATCAGAAAGAGGATAACGTCCAACCGACAGAAGGAGAAAAAAAAGCCCAATCCCTTTCCAATCGGGAATTACCAGAAGGGTCAGTGGAGTCCAAAAAGAAAAAACGGAAAAAAGAGCCTCCTAAAAAAAGAGAAGAAAAGGAATTGGAAGTCGATTTAAAATTGGGAGAGTTAAACCTGATAGAAGAGGAACAGGTGGAATTGTTAGACCTTTCCCTTAACGAAATTATTTTGACAGATGAAGAATTGGAGCAAAAAACCAAAAAACCGACTTCCCCAAAAGAGGAGCGGAAAGTTTCCAAAAAAAGACGTCCTTCTACTTCCCAAGAAATTAGTAAAACTCCCACCAAAAAGAAGAAAAAACGAAAAAAAGAACGGGAAAAAGAGGGAGAAGGTTTATTCCAAATTCCAAAAGAAGTGCGGGTTTATCAGTTCGCCGAAATAATTGGGAAACAGTTGGAAGAGGTATTGGAAAAGTTAGAGGAGTTGGGGGAGGTAAAGGATAAAAACGATTTTATTGATGCAGAATATATTGAAACTTTGGCAGAAGAGCTGGGAGTTGGAATAGAAATTTACGACCCTCTTGCCAAGTATGACTATGTTAAACAGTATGACCAAATTGAAGAGCCGGAAGAAAAATTGGTGGAGAGACCGCCAATTGTAACAGTTATGGGACATGTGGACCACGGCAAAACCTCCCTTTTGGATAAAATCCGAAACAGTCGAATTGCAGCCCGGGAAGCAGGAGGAATTACCCAACATATTGGAGCTTATATGGTAGAGCGGGAGGGTAAACAGATTACCTTTATTGATACTCCCGGGCATGAAGCCTTTACCGAAATGCGAGCCCGAGGAGCTCAAGTTACCGATATTGCAGTGATTGTAGTGGCAGCAAATGACGGAGTTATGCCTCAAACCCGAGAAGCCCTTTCCCACGCCCAAGTTGCAGAAGTGCCCTTTATTATCGCCATCAATAAAATCGATTTGCCAGAAGCTAATCCCGATTTGGTAAAGTCCCAGCTGGCAGAATTGGGTATTACTCCAATTGAATGGGGAGGTGATGTAGAATTTGTAGAAGTATCAGCCCGGACTGGAGAGGGTATTGAAGACCTGCTGGATACCATCCTAATGACTGCTGAAGGGATGGAGTTAAAAGCCAATCCGTCGAGACCGGCAAAAGGGATTGTAATTGAATCCAAAATGGAAAAAGGACGGGGTCCAGTTGCAACTATTATTCTTAAAAACGGAACCCTCCGCCGGGGTGATAGTTTTGTATGTGGAATTACCTACGGACGGGTGCGGACAATTATTAATGACTTGGGAAAACAGCAACGGGAAATTAAGCCCGGGGAGCCAGGTGAAGTAAGCGGATTTAATGAACTTCCGTTAGCCGGGGATATCCTCATCGGAGTCAAATCGGATAAAATAGCCAAAGAAACCGCCCAAAAATGGAAAGAGTATTTAGAAGAAAGGGAAAAATCTAAATCGACTAAAACTACTTTAGAAGATTTGCAAAAAATGTTACTGGAAGGGGAGCTTAAAAAATTACCAGTAATTGTAAAAGGAGACACCCAAGGTAGTTTAGAAGCAATTCGGGGAAGTCTTGCCAAATTGAAAAATGATGAGGTAAAGGTTAATCTAATCCATGGGGATGTGGGAGCAATTAATGAAAATGATGTAATTTTAGCCCGGGCGAGCGAACCTCCGGCAATTATATTGGGCTTTAATGTCCGTCCTACTACCGGAGCTAAAAATAAAGCAAAACAGGAAGGGGTCGAGATTAGAACCTATTCGGTTATTTACGATTTAATCGATGATGTAAAAGAGTTATTGAGCGGATTAATGGCACCTAAAATTAAAGAGGAGGTTACCGGAACCCTTGAAGTGCGACAGGTATTTAATATTCCAAAAGTGGGCAATGTTGCCGGATGTTATGTCCAAGAGGGAATTATCCATCGGAACGATTTTATAAGGGTTATCCGGAATGGGGTAGTGATTTACGATTCCCGTTTAGCGTCACTAAAGCGGTTTAAAGAGGATGTAAAAGAAGTAGGAAAAGGGTTTGAATGTGGAGTAATGGTGGATGGATATAACGATATAAAAGTGGGAGACATTTTGGAAGGGTATCGGAAAGTCGAAGAAAAGCCCACCTTTGAATAGGAATTGGGTTGGAAAATAGGAATTGAATTGGAAAATTAGAGATAGTGGCAAAATAAAAAAAAGGGAAGGGGAGGGAAAAACTGAAATAAATCCGATCGGTCGAGCTGAATATCGACAGGTTAATTGAAGAGAGGAAGAATTGATTTGATTGGATAAAATAAATTAAATTGGATGGGTGGTGACTGAAAAAGGGAGTAGTAATTGGAATAGATGGAAAAATTTCGGAATAAAGATTTAAAAAAGTCAGGAAATTGGATAATCGGAAAAATAGGATTGGAGAGGAAGATTAAGTTGCTACTAACTAAAAAAATGGAAGGGGATGGACCTGTTGAATTAAAAATTAATACAGAAAATAGTGGGAAAGCTAAAGTAGAAATTAAAAGGATTGGAGGTAGGTTTGGAAGTAGGACTGGAGTCGGGAAAAGGGACGGAAAAGGGAAAGATTATTGGGATTATAAAATTATCCTCATTGGGAGATGTTATCCACTCCCTAATCGTTCCTCCTCTCCTCAAAAGGAAAGGATATAAAGTTCACTTTTTTGTAGACACCCAATTTGCTCCGATTGTAGAAAAAAATCCCTTTATAGATTTGGTAGTACCAATCCCTCTCCGTCAATTAAAAGGGATAAAAAACTGGAAGGAGAAATGGCATAATGGATGGAAACTGTTCAAATGGTTACAGGGATTTAACTATCCTTTAGTCCTCGATTTACAGGGATTAATAAAAAGCGGGATAATCTCTTATTTAATTTCTGCCCGGTCTATTTCACCTTTCCCTACCTCCAATTCCCCTTTTTCCCTTCCC
>Ga0256828_1002249_pt1 | contig 11607 bp, 11 predicted proteins | sample CV88metaG_FD_185993 | JGI IMG/M metagenome (GOLD analysis project Ga0256828, IMG submission 185993) | Hydrothermal vent microbial communities from East Pacific Rise, Pacific Ocean - CV88 | ecosystem: Environmental > Aquatic > Marine > Hydrothermal vents | place: Pacific Ocean: East Pacific Rise... | reverse complement strand
AAGGAATTAATGTGTTAACATTTAGCGAACTACTACTAAAACTACAACAATTTTGGGCAAATGAGGGGTGTAATATCGTTCAGCCTTATGATATACCAGCAGGTGCGGGGACATTTCACCCAGCTACATTACTTAGAAGTTTAGACTCAAAGCCGTGGAGTGCTGCTTATGTGGCACCTAGTCGTCGTCCTACTGATGGTAGATATGGTGAAAACCCTAACCGTTTGGGTGCTTACTATCAGTTTCAAGTGCTTATAAAGCCAAGTCCTGATAATATCCAAGAGCTTTATCTAAAATCTTTGGAGTACCTAGGGCTAAATCTAGCTGAGCATGATATAAGATTTGTAGAGGATAACTGGGAGTCACCTACACTTGGTGCTTGGGGGCTTGGTTGGGAAGTTTGGCTTGATGGTATGGAGGTAACTCAGTTTACTTATTTCCAGCAAGTTGGAGGTATCGCTTGTGAACCAGTAGCAGTTGAGATAACTTATGGAACTGAGAGACTTGCTATGTATCTACAAGGTGTGGATAGTGTATATGATATAGTGTGGAACAAAAACGGTGATGATGTCACAACTTACGGTGATGTTCATAAAGAGAGTGAGTATGAGTTTAGTAAGTACCACTTTGAAGTAGCTAGTACAGATATGCTCTTTAAACACTTTGATGATGCTAGTGTTGAGTGTAAGTTGTGTTTAGAAAAAGGCTTGCCACTTCCTGCTTATGATGAGTGTATGAAAGCATCTCACGCATTTAATGTACTAGATGCTAGGAAAGCTATCTCACAAGCTCAAAGACAAAACTACATCTTGAAAGTTAGAGAACTCTCTATCGGTTGTGCTAAACTGTACAAAGAGCAAGAAGAAGAGAGAAATGAGAGAGTAAGAGGGAATAATAAGTAGTAGGTAATAGGTAGGAGTATTTTTGAGTAAAATTACTACTTTTTTATGATTGTGATGTAGGTCGGGGTATCCTTACCCCGACAAAATACTTTTATCTTCAACATAATTACAATAGGATAAAAATGAAACTAAAAGAGATATATGAATTTTTAGATAAACTAAGCCCTTTTGAGTTACAAGAGAAGTGGGATAACTCTGGGCTTATTGTTGGCTCGTACAATCAGGAGATAACTCAGATTGTTACAGCTCTTGATTTAGATGAGGAGTTGATAGAGAGTAGTGATGAGGGTGTGCTTTTTGTAGTACATCACCCACTTATATTTGGTGGGCTTGATAGTTTGGATTTTGATAAGTACCCATCAAATCTAATACAGAAACTCATATCTAAAAATCAGGCACTTATAGCTACACATACAAACTTTGATAAAACTCATCTAAACCGTTTTGTTTTTGAAGAGGTTTTGGGCTTTAGAGTAGATAAGTGTGAAGGTTTTGTATGTTATACAGATATTGATTGGGAGTTGGAGAGACTACTCAAAAGAGTTAAAATCAGACTTGATTTACCAAATCTAAAGCTTGTATCACCAAAAGAGCATATAGGCACAATCGCTTTAACTACTGGTGCTGGGGCATCTTTGATAGATGAGGTAGAGGCTGATTGTCTCTTAACGGGAGATATCAAATATCACGATGCTATCAAAGCTCTCAATCAAAATATGATGATGATAGATATAGGTCACTATGAGAGTGAGAGGTTTTTTGCTGAAGTTATGGGGAGAGAATTGAAAATTTTACCTATTTTGGTTATAATTACAAATTCTAAAAACCCATTTGTTTACAAAAATATATAAAATCCTAAAGGATAGAGATTGAACAGACACCTAAAAGAGTTAATTGAACTAGCAAACCTAGATAAAGCGATAGATAGTTTTACACCACAGATAGAAGCATCAAAGAAAAAGCTACAAAGAGTACAGAGTAAAATTGATAGAGCTAAAAAAGAGTATGATTTACTAAACTCTGCTATTGCTGAGAATGAAGATAAAGTAAAGAGCTTTGAAGAGCAACTTACAATGTTGAGTGAGCAGTTGAGTCTAAATGCTAAAAAGTTAAAAGAGATTTCAACAGAAAAAGAGATGAAAGCACTATCTGTTGAAGAGGATATGGCAAAAGAGAAGATGAAGTTTGCCAATGAAGAGATAGAGAGACTTCAAGGTATCAACGAGACAAAAAAAGAGCTTCTTGAAGAGAAAGAAGAAGAGATTACTAAACTTAATGAAGAGTATGAAGTTGTAAATCAAGAGGTATCGGCTAAACTAGAAGATATAGAGGCTCAAAAAGGTAAGCTGTTTGCTAAAAGAGAGGAGATGAGTCGTAATCTTGAGCAAAAAGTTTTATCATTTTATGAAAAAATCCGTATCTGGGCTGGAAACAGTGCTGTTGTACCTGTTAGAAAACAGGCTTGTTATGGGTGTTATATGAAACTTAATGATAAGACTTACTCTGAGATTATCAGAGCTGACGAGATAGTAAATTGCCCACACTGTGGAAGAATTTTATATATGGAAAAACAAGACTAATTGGAGGGGTTACCCTCTATTAGTATATATTATGTTTTTTTATATCTATACAGTTTTAATCACCCTCTTATATATCATATCAACCCCTTTTTTAATCATCGCATCATTCAAATCAAAATATAAAACCTCTATCTGGGCTAGATTTTTTTTATATAAAAATAGAGCTTTAAAGCCAAATGGTATATGGTTTCATGTGTGTAGTTTTGGTGAGGCAAAAGCTATAAAAGTGATAGTTGATGCTCTTGATAGAGATAAATTGCGTTTAACTACTACTACTCAAACTGGTAAATCTGTTATAGATACCTATGCGAAGCAGAGTAGGTATCTTCCCTTTGAGATACTTCTTTTTAGTTGGATAAAACCTCAACAAGCTTTAGTTGTTATGGAGGCAGAGTTTTGGTATTTGATGTTTCTCATAGCCAAGAAAAAAGGGGCAAAGACACTACTTATCAATGCTAGAATGAGTGATAAATCATATCCAAAATATTTAAAGATGAGATGGTTTTATAAAGAACTCTTCAAATATGTAGATAGAGTGTATGCTCAGAGTGATATTGATAAAGAGAGATTGGAGAGTTTAGGGGCTAGAGATGTCTGTGTGATTGGCAATATTAAATTGGCCAATATCCCAAAGCCTACAAAATATTTTACTAAATTGGACTCTTTGGTTGTATGTGGTGCTAGTACCCATAAAAACGAAGAGGAGCTTATCCTTAAGGCGTATATCAAACTCAAAAATAGAAGAGCTGATGCGAAGTTGCTTTTAGTACCAAGACACCCAGAGAGATTTGATAGTGTATATGAGTTGGGTAACACTTTTGCTACAAAGTACGGCTTGAGTATAGATAGGTTTAGTAATGGTTCAACATTTGAAAGTGATATTGTAATCGTAGATATGTTGGGTGAGTTAATCAATATATATGCGATTAGTGATGTTGTGATTATCGGTGGTTCATTTGAGCCAATAGGTGGGCATAATGTAGCTGAAGCTAGTCAATTTGGGTGTAAGATAATATCAGGAGAACACTACTTCAATCAAAGAGATATATACCGAGCAGTGAGTGGAATAGAGGTTGTATCGAAAGATACTCTATCTCAAAAACTATTGGAGTATGAGAGCATAGCCCACAGTAAGATAGAGTATAAGACAGATATAGAGGAGATATTAAGAGAGCTTAGATAGAGTCTAGCGTCTCTATTAGCATCTCTATCTCACTCTCATAGTTACACGCCTGTTTAGCTAGTTTTAAATATGCCTGTATCAATCTATCAGGGCTGTTATCAGCTTGTAGATGAAATCCAGAGTTTTTTAAATCTTCAACAACAAAATTAGCAAAATCTTCATCTAACTTAACTTCATACCTATTTCCCGATATTGTAAAACCAACAGCTTTCATAATATATCCTTCTATTCGCTTCTTAGTAGCTCTTCAACTTGAGTTATCACTTTTTCTATCTCTTCATCTCTTTGAGATAACTCCTCTTTTAGTTTCTCAACAGCAGACTCTAGAGTCTGTGCTCTTTGTGCTTCAACTCTTAGATGGTCGATAATATTTTGTTGCTCATTTTGAACAGACTCTACACCTGCTAATTGAGACTTTAACTCACTATTCTCTTTTTGTAGTGCTTCATATTGTGTTTTTAACTCTTGAATTTTTTCATTTAATCTTGCTAATACATTCATTTCATATCCTACTACTATTTAATCTTGTTTGATATAATAGCAAATAAATTAAAAAAGAAGCATAAAAATCGATAAAATAGAAGGATTTTTTTTGGCACAGTTTGTAGTTAGTAGTCCATATAGCCCCTCAGGTGACCAGCCTTTTGCCATAGATGAGTTATCCAAAAGTATTCTTGATAAAAATAGATACCAAACACTCCTAGGAGTAACTGGTTCAGGCAAGACTTACACCATGGCAAAAATCATAGAAAAAACACAAAAACCAACACTTATAATGACTCACAATAAAACTTTAGCAGCTCAGTTGTATAGTGAGTTTAAGAGTTTTTTCCCAAATAACCATGTGGAGTATTTTATAAGCTACTATGATTATTATCAGCCAGAAGCCTATATCCCTAGGCAAGATTTGTTTATAGAAAAAGATAGTTCTATCAATGAAGAGTTAGAGAGGTTAAGACTCTCAGCTACTGCCAATTTACTTAGTCATGATGATGTGATAGTTATCGCATCGGTATCGGCAAATTATGGATTGGGAAGTCCTCAAGAGTATAAGAGTATAGTTCAGAAGATAGAGGTGGCTCAAGAGTATGACCAGAAGGCTCTACTGCTTAGACTTGTAGATATGGGTTATAAGAGAAATGATGAGTTTTTTGATGTTGGTAACTTTAGAGTCAATGGTGAAGTTGTAGATATATATCCTGCTTACTCTGATGAGATGGCTATACGCGTAGAGTTTTTTGGTGATGAGGTTGAGGATATATATGAGTTTAACTCTCTAACAGGGCAGAAGGGTAGCTCTAAATCAGAAGTTACAATATATGCTACAAGTCAATTTGTTGTTGGTAAAGAGAAGTTGGCAAAGGCTATGAAGAGTATAGAGGAGGAGTTAGACGAGAGGTTGGCATTTTTCCAAAGAGAGGATAGAATGATAGAGTACAACCGTTTAAAGCAGAGAACAGAGTTTGATTTGGAGATGATGGAGAGTACAGGTGTCTGTAAAGGGATAGAGAACTACTCAAGACACTTAACGGGTAAAAAAGCAGGAGAGACTCCATACTCTATGATGGATTATTTTGAGTTGATGTATGGTGATGATTATCTAGTGATGGTAGATGAGTCTCATGTATCTTTACCACAATTTCGTGGTATGTATGCTGGAGATAGAAGCCGAAAAGAGGTGTTGGTTGAGCATGGGTTTAGACTACCATCAGCACTCGATAACCGTCCATTGAAGTTTGATGAGTATATAGAAAAAGCACCATCTTTTCTCTTTGTATCGGCTACTCCAAATGAGTTAGAGGTTGAGTTGTCATCTTGTATCTCTGAACAGGTGGTTAGACCAACAGGACTGCTTGACCCTGAGATAGAGGTTATAGATAGTAGTTATCAGGTAGAAAATCTATTTGATAGGATAAAAGAGGTTGTCTCTAAAAATGAGAGGGTTTTAGTAACAGTACTTACTAAAAAGATGGCTGAAGAGCTTACTACTTACTATAATGATTTAGGCTTAAAGTGCCAATATATGCACTCTGATTTAGATGCTATCGAGAGAAATCAGATTATCCGTTCTTTAAGATTAGGGGAGTTTGATGTGTTGGTAGGGATTAACCTTCTAAGAGAGGGGCTTGATTTGCCAGAGGTTAGTTTAGTTGCGATACTTGATGCTGATAAAGAGGGGTTTTTACGCTCAAAAACAGCACTTATTCAGACAGCAGGAAGGGCTGCTAGAAATGCCAATGGTAAAGTGTTGATGTATGCTAAAAAGGTGACAAACTCTATGAGAGAGACGATAGAGATAACCCAAGCAAGAAGAGAGAAGCAGATAGCCTACAATAAAAAACACAATATCATACCAAAGACAACGATTAGGGAGTTAGATACAAATCTGAAATTAGAGGAGCAAGGTGAACTATACAGCAAGAGTTCAAAACTAGATAAGATGCCAAAATCTCAAAGACAACAGATAATCAAAGAGTTGAAGGCAAAAATGCTAGAGGCTTCAAAAAAACTTGAGTTTGAAGAGGCTGCTAGACTTCGTGATGAGATAGCTAAGATAAAAAAGTTATAATACCACAAAATATACTAAGGGAAAAAAGAGATGAATATTGATTTGAATGATTCACAACTATATTTTAACCGTGAATTAAGTTGGCTTCAGTTTAACTCAAGAGTATTGGCTCAAGCACTAGATAAGAACTTGCCCCCACTAGAGAGGTTAAAGTTTTTAGCGATTTATGGGACAAATTTAGATGAGTTCTATATGATTAGAGTAGCTGGATTGAAAGCACTCTTTAAAGCTCGTATTCAAGAGAGTGGTACAGATAAGATGACACCAACTCAACAGCTAGAGGCTATACATGAGTATCTTCATAAAGAACACGCTATTTTAGAGAGTTGTTATACATCTATTATCGAAGATTTACACCATCACGGTGTCAATATCAAAAACTACAAACTACTAAATAGTGAAGAACAAGCTACTGTAAAAGAGATTTTTTTCAATGAGATATACCCTGTGATTATCCCTATCGCAGTAGATGCTACTCACCCATTTCCACACCTAAATAACTTAAGCTTTGGTTTAGCAATCTCTTTGAAAGATGACTCTGGGCATATCAAGTATGGACTTATTAGAATACCTAGAATTTTGCCAAGATTTATACAGATAGAGCACACATTTGTACCTATCGACTCTATCGTAGATAACTTTACTGATGAACTTTTCCCTGGTTTTACAAATATCGCTTCAACACCATTTAGAGTTACTAGAAATGCTGATATTGAGATAGAAGAGGAGGAGGCTGATGACTTCTTGGAGATACTTCAAGAGGGGTTACGCTCTCGTAATAAAGGCTCAATGATAAGGCTTGAGTTGTGGGAGGGGGCAAATCAGGAGCTTATCTCATTTTTAACAACTTATCTGAAGTTAGATAGTAATGATATATACACTTATGAGAGTCTGCCTTTAGATTTGGGTAGTTTATGGCAAATTGTTGGAAATAAAGAGTTGGCTCACTTGGTTCTTCCTACATTTACACCAAAAGTTTTGCCACCTTTAGATAGCGAAAATATATTTGATGCTATCGATAAACAAGATATCTTACTCTATCACCCATTTGATAGTTTTGAGCCTGTTGTTAAGTTTATAAAACAGGCTGCTGAAGATAGAGATACCATAGCTATACGAATGACACTATATCGTGCTGGACAGAAATCACCAATAGTAAAAGCACTTATTGATGCTGTAAGAGATGGTAAGCAGGTGACTGTACTTGTAGAGTTAAAAGCTAGATTTGATGAAGAGAATAATTTAAGATGGGCAAAAGCACTTGAAGATGCTGGTGCGCATGTTGTATATGGGATACCTGGATTGAAAGTCCATGCTAAGATTACACAAATTATCAAAAGAAAAGGCAATAAACTAAAAAGTTATGTCCATTTAGCTACTGGAAACTATAACCCATCAACTGCTAAAATCTATACAGATATATCATACTTTACAGCAAAAGAGGATATTGTAACTGATGCTACCTCTTTTTTCCACTTTTTAACAGGTTTTTCAAGATATACAAAGCTAGATACCCTCTATATGTCACCAACTCAAATCAAACCTAGACTTTTAAAGCTGATAGATAAGGAGAGTAGATTTAAAGATAAAGGACACATTATCCTAAAAGCAAACTCTCTTGTTGATGCTGATATCATCAAAGCACTATATAGAGCGTCTCAAAATGGGTGTAGAGTTGATTTGCTTATTCGTGGTATCTGTTGTCTAAAGCCACAAATAGATGGTGTGAGTGAGAATATAAATGTATATTCTATCATAGGTAAATATCTAGAACACCCTCGTATATACTACTTTAAAAATGATAAGACACAGTGTTACATCTCTAGTGCCGATTTGATGCCTAGAAACTTGGTAAGACGCATAGAGTTGATGACTCCTATTGTTGAAGATAATCTAAAGCAGAAGATTGAACAGATTTTGATGTTACAACTATCAGATAATCAACTTAGATGGAGATTACAAGAAGATGGAAGTTATGTTAGAGTCGTAGATGGAGATAAAGAGATAGATAACCATAAAATCTTAGAAAATTATGTCAATAAGATACATAATAAATCAAATAAAAAAACACCAGACTATGTTAATAGATTGGCTACAAAAATATTAAAGGAGAAGTAGAATGTTGATAAAATTTAAAGAGTGGACACCAACTATTGGTAAAAATGCGTGGATAGCAGAAGGTTCATCAGTTATAGGTAGAACAACTATTGGTGAAGATAGTGCTATATGGTTTGGTTGTGTTGTTAGAGGTGATGTTCACTATATCCAAATAGGAGATAGAACAAATATTCAAGATTTGAGTATGATACATGTAACACACCATAAAAAAGATGATATGAGTGATGGTAATCCAACTATCATAGGAGATGATGTAACTGTTGGGCATAGAGTGATGCTTCATGGTTGTACCATAGAAGATGCCTGTTTGATTGGTATGAGTGCTACTATACTAGATGGGGCAGTTATAGGTAAAGAGTCTATTGTTGGTGCTGGTAGTTTAGTTACTAAAAATAAAAAATTTCCTCCAAGAAGTTTGATTATGGGAAGTCCTGCTAAAGTTGTAAGAGAGCTTAGTGATGATGAGGTGGCAGAACTGTATGCTTCAGCGAAAAGGTATGTAGCATTTAAAAATGAGTACCAGTAAAGGTTTATAATGCAAGCATCTATATTAAAAAGTTTTAGAGATATATTCTCTTTGAGTGTATTGTCTTTTGTTATTAAAGTAGCTTTGATGAGTATGCTTATTAGTTGGGCTACTATTTGGCTTATTGGAGATAAATTAACAAACCTAATCTCTAGTTATTTGGCATTTATTCCTTGGGAGTGGGTATCTAATAGTGGTGTAGCTGTGGCTAAAGTTATGATAGTATATATGATATTTATCACAATCAATGCGATATTGACTTCAATAATGGTTGAACCACTTATCATAAAGCTTTCAAAAAAACACTACCCTTCATTAGATATTGTAGGTTCTGCTGATATAAAAAAATCTATATGGTTGAGTCTAAAATCATCTATTATATTTTTTGGACTATTTTTGGTTACTTTTCCAATAAGCTTTATACCATTAGTTGGTGCTGTATGGATGTTGTGGCTCTGGTCTATCTTGATAAAGAGTCCAACTCTTTATGATATAACATCTCTATATCAAAAAGATATGGATAAAGAGTTAGTAAGCTCTAAAAATAGTACGATAATAGCTATGATAGCATCAGGTTTTAACTATATCCCCATTTTAAATATCTTATCACCAATATTTGCTCAAATTATATTTTTACACTATATTGCTAATCATAAATAATATTGAATAACTTCTCTTTTCTATTTAAGAGAAGTTATGAGATATAAAAAACTTATTAAAAAAATAGATATAATTTAGTTTTTTTTATAAAAAATCTATATATGTTACTATTTTGTTATTATTTTCTAGATATACTTTTTTGCTAATTTAGAATTAGTAAAATAATTTATAAGGAATTTTTATGAAAAAATATATTGTATCGTCTTTCTTGGCTCTATCTTTAACAATGGGAACTTTATATGCTGAAGATACTACTAGCTGTACAAATAGTGAGGCTATTGAGTTTATAGGAGCTGTAAATACATTAAATGATGCTAGTGATTTATCTTTTACTTTAGTTCAAAACTCTAAGGATTTATTGGCTCTATCAGAGTCTCTACTTGCTGCTGGAAGTAATGCCAATAGTGAGTATATAGAGGCTATGTTAAAGTTATCTGATGATATTGGTGATATGGCTGAAAGGATTTTAGAGATGGCTGATAAGATTTTAATTATGGCTGATAAGATTGGTGATATGGCTGATAGAATTGTTGAGACACAAAAAATTCAGAGTGAAAATGTGAAATTAACTCAAGATAATTTACTGAAAGCACAGGCAAACTTTAATCAAGCATTAGAAAATCTGGGGGATTAATATAAAAATGTATCCTAAAAAAGCACTATTAATAGCTGGAGTAACTTTTGGACTACTTCTTAATGGTTGTGGTGGTGGAGGTTCTACATCTTCTGATTTAAACTGTACTACATCATTGCCAAAATTAGCTGGAGCATCTAACTCTCTAAATAACTCTCAAGATTTATCAAAAGGGTTACTAAAAACATCTAAGCAGTTACTAGAACTTTCAAACTCTGTACTTGAGGCTGGTTCAAATGCCAATAAAGAGTATATAGAGGCTATGTTAAAGTTATCTGATGATATTGGTGATATGGCTGAAAGGATTTTAGAGATGGCTGATAAGATTTTAATTATGGCTGATAAGATTGGTGATATGGCTGATAGAATTGTTGAGACACAAAAAATTCAGAGTGAAAATGTGAAATTAACTCAAGAAAATTTACTGAAAGCACAGGCAAACTTTAATCAAGCATTAGCAAATTTAGCTGATTGATTTAACGAAGAGACACTCCTCAAAGTAGAGGAGTGTTTTGATATTAGATTCTAGCTTCTTCTCTTCTTTGAAGCATTTCCCATTTCTCATCTATCTCTTTTTGGATAGCTTCGATAACATGTCTATTTTCTGGTTTAAATAGGTGTTTATATCTTCCTTGAGCACCAAGATAATCTTCTACTTTGATTATATTTTTTGGTCTATAAAGGATATTTAACTCATGTCCATCGATAATCTCATAGATAGGGAACATCAAACTATCAGTTGCCAAATCTGTTACAGCAATAGTGTCTTTTGGATCAAATTTCCACTCTGTTGTACAAGCAGAAACTGTATTGATAAAACATGGTCCTTCAGTCTCAAGTGCTTTTTGGAAACCTTTTGCCATAATTTTCCACTTGTTTGGAGCAAGTTGTGCTACATAAGGAGCTCCGTGAGCTGCCATGATAGCTACCATATCTTTTTTGCGTTGAGTTTTACCATAAGATTGGCTACCAGCTTGTGCTGTTGAAGTGTGAGCTCCTACTGGAGTTGCTGAACTTCTCTGTCCACCTGTATTTGCGTAGTTCTCATTATCTAAACAGATATATGTAAAGTCATGCCCTCTTTCCATAGCACCACTTAACCATTGGAAACCGATATCATAAGTAGAACCGTCCCCTCCAAATGCTACAAATTTAACAGGAGCATCAGGGTCTTTTAGCGTACCTTTATTTTTTCTAGCTTTATACATAGACTCAGCACAAGCAGCAGCAGTTGCTGCGTTTTCAAAACCGATATGTATCCAAGATGTATCCCATGAAGTGTATGGATAAACTGCTGTTGAAACCTCTAAACAACCTGTGTTTGAAGCGATAACCAAGTTATCATCAGTACAGTTCATAAGCTCTCTAACTATCATAGAGTGAGCACAACCAGGACAAAGAAGGTGAGCACCTTCAAATCTCTCATTTGTTGTTG
>Ga0256828_1002248_pt1 | contig 11611 bp, 11 predicted proteins | sample CV88metaG_FD_185993 | JGI IMG/M metagenome (GOLD analysis project Ga0256828, IMG submission 185993) | Hydrothermal vent microbial communities from East Pacific Rise, Pacific Ocean - CV88 | ecosystem: Environmental > Aquatic > Marine > Hydrothermal vents | place: Pacific Ocean: East Pacific Rise... | reverse complement strand
TGGGCAGATACCACAGAAATATTTTAACTTTCCTAATGCCTGGACTGAAGTCCAGGTTCCAAATTTCTTAATTCTTAATTCTTAACTCTTAATTCTAAACCCCAAGTATATTTTTAATAAAAATATGATAAAATCCAATATGTCTTTTATTACAATAAACAAACAAAACTTTTTTCATAATCTTGATATATGTTCAAAACAAGCAAATGGTAAAGATAAAATTGCAATAGTTTTAAAAGACAATGCTTATGGACATGGATTGATACAAATAGCATCATTAGCAAATCAATATGGACTTACAAAAGCAGTGGTACAAAACTACCAAGAAGCACAAAAAATAGAAAAATATTTTACACAACTCTTAATATTAGCTGATACAGATATTCCCACTTATTCACATAAATTTCACATCACTATTAATAACATCGAAGATATAGAGAAACTACCGCAAAACTGTAAGATTCACATCAAAATTGATACAGGAATGCACCGTAATGGAATAAACTTAAACCAACTTGAAAGTGCAGTTTTACGGGCTTTAAACAAAAAGTTGCAAATTTGTGGAGTTTTTACACATCATAAAAGTGCAGATTTATTCACAAGTGATTTTTTCTATCAAAACAGCTTATTTAAAGAGATTAAAGATAAAATGAATAAATTATGTGAAAAACTATCTTTAGGTAAAATTCAGTTTCATAGCTGTAATTCAGCAGCTTTATTTAGAACTGATAATTTTACAGAAGATTTTGCAAGAATTGGAATTGCTGCTTATGGATATAGTTGCAATCAAGCCCCATTATTCAAACCAGATCTTAAACCAATTTTATCTCTTTATGCCAATAAAATTTCAACACGATTATTAAAAAAAGGACAAAGTGTAGGTTATGGTGGAAATTTTACAGCACCACAAGATATGCAAATTTCAACTTATGATATAGGATATGGAGATGGTTTTGCACGATTACCTCAAGATAAAATTTATTATACAAAAGATAATGAACAAATTTTAGGCAATATCTCCATGGATAATCTATCTGTTCATAGCACACAAGATACTATTTGTATATTTGATGATGCAACAAAACTTGCAAATCTTCATAATACAATTGTATATGAAATATTAACTCCATTAAGAATACAAAATATATTGATAAAATAATGTTAAAAATACTTTTTATACTTATTCCATTTATTTTAAATGCAATAGAGTTCAAAGTAGCATCATATAATGTAGAAAATCTTTTTGATTTACAATATAAAGGAACTGAATATAAAGAATTTATCCCAAATAAAAAAACTTGGAATAAAAAATTATACTATACTAAACTAAAACATATTTCTAAAGTTATAAATGCTTTAGATGCAGATATTTTAGCACTACAAGAGATAGAATCAAAAAAAGCTTTTGATGACTTAAATAAACATATCAATTATAAATATAAAAAATTTATCAAAAAAACTACTGCTTCTATTGGGCTTGGAATAGTTAGTAAATTTCCTATTATAAAAACTACAATTATAAAAGTAGATCCAAATGATTTATATGGAAGAGATATTTTAAAAGCAACAATCCAAATAGATAATAAAAATCTAATAATATATGCAAATCATTGGAGATCAAAAAGAGCTGGAGAAAATACAAGAGTCCCTTATGCAACAGCTTTAATGAAAGATATAAGTTTATTACCAATTGATACAGATTATATTATTTTGGGTGATTTAAACTCTAATTATAATGAATTTAGCACTTTTAAATTTGAAAAACGACTAAATAATACTTATGGTATCACTGCTATTAATCAAGTTCTCAATACCACTTTAAATCATAAGTTTATAAATAAAAATACTATTTTACAATATGATAAAATTGTGCATTATAATCTATGGCTTGAGCTACCTAAACAAGATAGATTTAGTTTTATTTTCAGAAAAGAACATAATACTCCAGATAATATTTTACTACCTAAAAGTTTATTTGATAACTATAATATATCATATAAAAATAAAAGTTTTAAAGTGTTTAAACCACAATACTTATATCACAATAATAGTATTAATAAAACTTTTTCAGATCATCTACCTATATATGCTATTTTTACAACGATACCATATAAAATCTATAAAGAAAAAACTCAAAACAGAATAATAACACAACACAACAATATAAAATATTTATATAATATTGATGTTCTTAATAAACCTATTGTACTTGAAGATATAATTGTAATATATAAATCCAAAAAAAATACTATTTTAAAGCAAGGAGATAGTGCAATTGTAGCTTATAATTGTGGTAAATCTATGCAACTTGGTGGTATATATGATATAGTTGTAAATAAAATTGAAAATTATTTTGGTACAAAAGAGATAACTTCTATATCAACTATTGTAAAAACAAACCAACTTAAAACTAATATATCAAAATACTATATTGATGGAAGAAAAATAAATTTATTTAATCCAAAATATCAAAATAATATAATAAAAAATCTAAGAGGAACTTATCATAGAGGATATTTATATTTTAAACATAGCAAATATCAAGGAAAAATAAAACTTTATTTAAAAAAATCGATCAAAAAAATAAAAGATAAGCAAAAAATTCTAATAAAATCTGCTCATCTTTCATATTATAAATCAAAAGTACAATTAGTTATTTATAAAAATAGTGACTTACTCCGCCTTAAATGATAATACTGCATTACCATAAATAGAATTACTATATTTTAATACAAGTGTTTTATTTCCATCTTTATTAAATGATACTATATAATACTTAGCATGTGGGTTTTTGATTGGAATATGATTGTATAGTATATTTGTAGATTTTAATTCTTCAGATTTATTAATATCTTGATTATTCATAGTTAAATGGTATTTTTTATTATTTAGGAACTGATCCTTTTCATCACTATTATCATTAGTAATATAAATTCCAATTAAAAAATTTTCAAATTTGTTATTCCACTTATCGCTATTTGTTGAATTAAGATATGTAGCATTGATAATTGCTTTTGTTTCAAATGAATTAACAACATCTGCAACTTGGGTATAATCTAAACCTTTTTCATACAAAGAATCATCATTAAATACACTTAATGATGAATTAGAACAAGCATTAAAAGTAAATGCTATAGCCAATCCAGAAACTAATAGTTTTATATTTCTTATCATTTTGAACCTTTAAAAAATATTTATTCTTTTTATATTGACTATTATATCAAAATTCTTCTAAAAATAAAGCAATCTCATCTGCAATTAAATAATCATAATTATAAAATCTATTATTTTTAATATAAATTTTATTTTCTTGTTCTAAAATATCTAATTTTTTTAATTCATTATTATTTAAAATAGATATATCAACTCCAACACAACTTCGTAATCCTAAAAAAATAGTTTCCAATTTTATATCTTCATTTGATAAATTTTCTACTATTTTATATTCTATTGGATTTTTTATATATTCTTGAACATCTGTATTTGGATAATATCGTTTATCATTTATACAACCAACTGCACCAGAACCGATTCCAAGATAATTTTTCTTTTCCCAATATCCTAAATTGTGTTTACTTTGTGCAGATTTATTTTTGGCAAAATTTGAGATTTCATACTGTCTAAAGCCCATTTGATCCAATTGATTAAATATATGTTTAGTTAATTCTATCTTTTCTACTTGTACATTTTGTTTATTATAAAAAGGGGTATTTTCCTCTACAATCAAACTATAAGCACTAATATGATTTATAGGTAAAGTTTGTATAATACTTAAATCTCTATTTAATAATTCCAAATTATCTTTAACTGTATCATAGATCAAATCACAATTGATATTTTTAAAACCAATTTCATTAGCTAAAGTAATAGCATTAATTGCTTGAGTTTCATTATGATTTCTTCCAAGAAACTTTAATTTATCATTATTAAAACTTTGAACTCCAAAACTAATTCGATTAATTCCTAATTTAAAAATACCCTCCAACCACTTTTTTGTTGCAGAATTTGGATTTGCTTCAATTGTGATTTCGATATCTTTTGTTATATATTTTTCCAAAGTTTCAAAAATCTCTTTATAATAAATCCAATCAATCGTACTTGGAGTACCTCCTCCTATAAAAATAGTTTCAATATCTTTTATTTTATGATACTTTAGTTCATATTGAAGTTGTTTAATCAAAGATTTAATATATTGTTGTTTTAGATGAGTGATATTTGTGTATGAATTAAAAGCACAATAAAAACACTTTGAATCACAAAATGGTATATGTATATATAAAAGCAAAATAAAAGTATCCTTTTGGTATAATAAACAAATCATATTATAAGGTAATAAAATTAATGGAAGATAAAAGAAAGAAAAACTATAGACCAAATGTTGCTGCTATTGTTTTAAGTTCTTCATATCCAGCTAAGTGTGAAATTTTTATTGCTTCTCGTATAGATATTAAAGATGCTTGGCAATTCCCTCAAGGTGGGATTGATAAAGGGGAAACTCCAAAAGTTGCTTTAAAAAGAGAATTAAAAGAAGAAATAGGTACAGATGAGATAGAGATCATAGCTGAATATCCAGGTTGGGTAAGTTATGATTTTCCTGCACCTGTTGCAAAAAAAATGGAACCTTATGATGGACAAATACAAAAATATTTTTTAGTCAAATTAAAAAAAGGTGCTAAAATCAATATTAATACAGAATTGCCAGAATTTGGAGAATATAAATTTGTAGAAAGAAAAGAGTTGAACAATTACATAACTTTTTTTAAAAGAACTGTATATAAACAAGTATTGAAGTATTTTAGAAATGAAGGATATATTTAATGTTAAGAGTGATGAAATTTGGTGGTACAAGTGTAGGTACACTTGAACGAATTGGCAATGTTGCAACTATTATTAAAAAATTTAAAGATCAAGGTGATGATATAGTGGCAGTTGTAAGTGCTATGAGTGGAGAAACAAATAAACTTATAGATTATGCGAATAACTTCAGTAATAATCCAAATGAAAAAGAGCTTGATATGCTTTTAAGTTCTGGGGAAAGAGTTACAAGTGCTTTACTTTCTATTGCACTAAATGAAGATGGCTACAAAGCAACTTCTATGAGTGGTAGAGAAGCTGGTATTCTTACAAATTCAGACCATACCAAAGCTAGAATTGAAAAAATCAACACAGAGAATATGAGAAAAACTTTGGATTCAGGAGAGATTATAATTGTAGCTGGATTTCAAGGTATTAGTAGTAAAGAAGCAAGAGTAACTACACTTGGTCGTGGTGGAAGTGACTTAACAGCTGTCGCATTAGCTGGAGCTTTAAAAGCAGACTTATGTGAAATATATACAGATGTAGATGGTATCTATACAACTGATCCTAGAATTGAACCAAAAGCTAAAAAAATGGAAAAAATCTCTTATGAAGAGATGCTGGAACTTGCAAGTCTTGGAGCAAAAGTACTTCAAAACAGATCTGTAGAGATGGCAAAAAAATTAAATGTAAATTTAGTATCAAGAAGTTCTTTTACCCCAGAAATTGAAGGAACTTTAATAACAAAAGAGGAGAATATAGTGGAAGCACCTGTTGTAAGTGGTATAGCACTTGATAAAAATCAAGTAAGAGTTGGAATTTATAAAATAGCAGATAAACCTGGAATTGCTGCTTCAATTTTTCAAGCTTTAGCAGATGAAAATATAAATGTAGATATGATAGTACAAACTGTAGCAGTTGATGGCAAAGCAGATTTAGATTTTACTATACCTACTACAGATTTAAACAAAGTTAAAAAAGTTATGGAATCATTTTTAAATGATGTAGAAAAAATAGATTATAATGAAAATATATGTAAAGTTTCTATTGTTGGTGTAGGTATGAAATCACATACAGGTGTTGCATCAAAAGCATTTTCTTCAATGGCAGCAGAAAATATAAATATAAGAATTATAAGTACAAGTGAAATTAAAATTTCAATGATTATAGATGAAAAATATGCAGAATTAGCTGTAAGAACACTACATGAAGCATATCATTTAGATAAATAGGTTTAAAAATTGCAAGAATTTACAAATTGGACAGTTAAAACTATAAGAGAAGATAGTCTTATAGGTTCTTGGATGGAAGAGAGAAAATTTGATTGGATCCCTCTTGTATCAAAAACTTTAACAAATCTTATTGATAAAGGTAGATCTGTTTTAATTATTACAGATGATGAGCGAGATTGGTTTTTAAGATATATATTAACTAATATCAATTCAATAAATAACAACCGTCCAATGTTACCATTTTATGATTTTAACTGTTTTGTAAATAACAATAACCTTTCTAATGAAGATGATATTATACTTGTAGAAGATATGTTAAATATTTCATTTCCAAATGGATATATTATATGGTATATTGGTCGTGGTCATAATAAAAAAGCAAATTTTGCAAAAGTAGCATCAAAATCATTTTTATGGCTCTTGGATGATGATATTGCAAATAGTTTTAGTTTGAAAAGTACTGATAAAGCACTAGATATGAAACTTTTACAATTATATAGATTATTTAATAAAACCCTTGATGCAACACTCTTTGCACAAATAGATGTTGATAAATAATAGTTTATGCAATTAGATAAGACTACAATTTTAATAGTAAATGATATAAAACAAACAATAGAAGATATAAAACAACAACTCCCACTACATAGTGTAAGAATTATTCAAAATGAAGATGAAGATAAATCTGATTTTTTAATTTCTCATGCAAGAATGGCAGTCAAAGAAGCATATATTGCAGTAAATACAACAAAATATATACTTCTTTGTGCAAATTATTTTCAAGAACAAGCACAAAATGCACTCTTAAAAGTTTTGGAAGAACCACCTTTAAATATTGTATTTATTCTTATTACAACATCTCGAACATCTATATTACCAACAATATTATCAAGAGTATCAATTCAATTTTTTAAAACTAAACAACCTTTAAAAACTATTGATCTAAATATCAAAACATTAACTCTTAATGATATTTATAATTTTATAAAACAATATGAACGAATTAATAAAACAGATTTAAAAGAACTTATTCAGGCTATATTATACAAAGTAAAACTTGACAATAAAACTCTTACATCAGAACAACTAAATAGTTTTTCTGATGCAATTAAACTATGTGAATTAAATTCTCGTCCTGTAAATATTTTAACAACACTATTAATTAACCTTTTGGAGTAATAATGAAATATTTTAAAATCAATCAAAAGTCTATTTTATCATATTTAAAAAATTTAAATTGTGATACAACAGGTATAAAAATATTATATAATAAATCAAAAATAAATTGCATATATTTACAAGATATAAAAACTGCTGCTGCAAATATTCTTAAACAAGATGCACTTTCAATAGGAGCGGATTTAGCTGTACCAAAAGGAACTATTTTACATACTACTAAAACTGTAGATGCTATTTTAATAGGGACAAATAAACATTTAAAAATATTATCAAAAAAAGAATTATCTCAACCATTTGGGTTACAACAGTTTGCACGAGAACTAAAAAAGTTTCTAAATAACAAACAATACAAAACTAAAATTATGGGTGTTATAAATAGTAATGATGATAGTTTTTATAGTGGTAGTAGATTTATCAAAGAAGATGCTATAAAACAAATAAAACAGATGATACAAGATGGAGCTGATATTATAGATATAGGTGCTGTTTCAAGTCGTCCAGGGAGTAAGCCTGTTGATAAAAAAGAGGAACTAAACCGTATAAAAGATATATGTGATACTATAAAAAAAGAAAAACTTTATAAAAAAGTTGATTTTAGTATAGATAGCTATACTCCAAGTGTTGTAAAATATGCCTTAAAAAGTGGTTTTGCTATAGTAAATGATATTACAGGATTACAAAATAACAAAATTGCAAAACTTGTAGCAAAATATAATGCAACAGTTGTTATTATGCATATGCAAGGAAAACCACAAACAATGCAACAAAATCCAACTTATGAAAATGTGATTTTGGAAGTAAGTGATTTTTTTGAACAAAGAATTGCAAAAGCAAAAAAATTTGGTATTAAAAAAATTGTTTTAGATGTAGGGATTGGTTTTGGTAAAACACTAGAACATAATATATTACTATTACAAAATTTAGAACATTTCAAAAGTTTTGGATATGAACTTCTAATAGGTGCAAGTAGAAAATCAATGATAAATATGATAGTACCTACTAAAGTAGAAGAAAGACTACCTGGAACTTTAGCAATACATTTACAAAGTATAAATAATGGTGCTTCTATTATAAGATGTCATGATGTAAAAGAGCATTATCAAGCAATATCAATAAATGCTATTATATAATTTCATGTAATTTATTAGCTTGTTGAATCCATTTTTTCATCTCTTGATAATTTTCATCTTCTAAAATAGTTTCTATCTGTGTTAGTTGCTCTTTATATGAACTAATAGCTTTTAATAAATTAGTTCTATTTTGTCGAAATATATCTGTCCACATATCTGGTGAACTTTTTGCAATTCTACTCATAGACTTAAATCCACCAGCTGCCAAACTTACAATATTTTTAGGATCTTCATTACTCATAACAAAATTTGCCAATGCAAAAGAAACAACATGAGGAAGATGTGAAATATAACAAGCATGTAAATCATGATTGTTAGAATTCATAAAAACCAATTTCATTTGTAATGTTTTAAAAATTTCAATTGCTCTATTTTTGTGAAGTTGTTCTACATTCTCTAAATCACATAAAACCATAATTTTATCTTTATATAAATCATCAATTGCAGCTTTTGGTCCAAATTTTTCAGTTCCTGTCATAGGATGAGCTGGGATATATTGTTGTTTTAAAGACTCAGGGATATGTTCTACAATCATTTTTTTTGTACTTCCAAAATCTATAATTGTAGTTGATTTTGCTACATCAACCAAAAAAGGTAAAAATTTAACAATAGCATCTACTGGTATTGATAAGATAATTACATCACATAATAATAGTTGCTCAATATCAACAATTTCATCTACTAATTGTAATGCTAATGCATCTTTTTGATGTTCTATATTATGATCATATCCAACAATTTGAGATGATAAATTATATTTTCTAATCGATTTTGCAAAAGATCCGCCCATTAAACCTAATCCAACAATCCCAAACTTCATATCATATCCTTCAAAAATTTATCTGTTTATTATATAATTTTCGATATACTATTTACCTTAAAAAAAGAGACAAAAGGAATATTCTTGAAAATATTATTATCATTATTATTTGTATTTGTTTTTGCTAATGCAGAATATATAGCAAAACAAATTAAACTTGTAGGATTAACTCAAGTTTCAAAAAAAATCGCTTTAGAAAAAATTAATATTAAACCAAATACACCATATACACTAGAACATATAAACCAAACAATTAAAGATTTTTATCAATTTGGTTATTTTAATGATATAGAGGTTGATGATGATAATGGTACATTAATCTATAAATTTACTGAAAAACCTTTTATTATTAATATTCAAATGTCTGGTTATAAAACTAGAGAAGATGATTTAAACGAATTATATACAACAATGCACATAAAAAAAGGAACAATGTTCACAAAAGAAAAAATAGAAAAAGCAAAAGCTATTTTATTAAATCAACTTAATAAAGAAGGGTATATTAATTCTGTAGTTGAAGTTACAATTAAACATATTAATCCTCAAAGTGTTACTGTAAAATTTGATGTAAACAAAGGGGAAGAAATTGTAATTACAAAAGTTCGTTATATAGGTGCTAACCACTTAACTCCAGATATTTTAGAAGAGAATACAGCAAACAAAGAAGAAGATCCTATTTCATGGTGGTTTGGTCAAAGTGATGGTGTTATGAAATTTGATCAATTACAATATGACAATTATAGAATTAGAGATACATATTTACAACATGGTTATTTAGATGCAAAAGTATCAAGTGCATTTTCAAGAATAGATTTTAATACAAATAAAGCTTCTGTTGAATTTCAAATCAAAGAGGGTATTCAATATAAGATTGATAAAATTATAATCAATACAGATAAAACAATTATCCCAGCAGAGAAATTAAAACAAGGACTAAAATTAAAATCAGGTAAAGTTTTTAATATTAAAAACCTAAGAAAAGATGCTGAATATTTAAGAACACAAATTGCTAATAAAGGTTATGCTTATACTAAAATTAATTATGATATCAAAAAAGATACTAAAAATGCCCTTGCAACTATTATTTTTAAAATAAATCATGGTGAAAAAGTTTATATTAATGATGTTATTATCTCAGGTAATACAAGAACTTTGGATAGAGTTATAAGAAGAAATATCTATCTTGCACCAAAAGATTTATTTAATTTAACAGATTTTAAAGATAGTCAAACAGCTTTACAAAGAAGTGGTTTTTTTGAAAGTGTAAAAATTAAACAAAAAAAAGTTTCTGACAATCTTATGGATTTATATGTAACTGTCAAAGAAGCACCAACTGGAAATTTAATCTTAGGTGGTGGTTATGGTTCTTATGATGGATGGATGATAAATGCAAGTGTAAGTGATAAAAATATATTTGGAAGTGGATTAAATTTAAGCTTTTCTCTTGATCATTCCAATAAAAAAGATACAGCAACATTAAGTTTACGAAATCCATCTATTCATGATAGTATTTATAGTGGAAGTTTTAATATATATAAAAAAGAAGAACTTGTATCAGCTGATGATAATTCAACTCAAGGTGATAAAACAACTAAAATTAAAGGTGGTAGTGTAGGAGTTGGACGATCTCTTGGAAGACATACAAGAATAGGTATAACTTATGCATTGGAACAATCAGATATTATGTACAGTATAAATAATAGTGATAACTATACTTATGTAACAAGTTCATTAACTCCATATATCAATTTTAATAATACAGATAACTATTATGTTCCAAGAGAAGGTTTTATTATAGGAGATAGTTTTAATTATGTTGGTATAGGTGGAGATGCAAAATATATGCAAAATTCATTTTATTTTAAATATTTTTATTCTTTAGAAGAATTAACACAACATGATATTATTGCAAGATATAAAACAAATATAAAAATTATGCAAGATAATGGAGAAATACCATCAGGAACAACTTATTATTTAGGAGGTCCAAGAAGTGTAAGAGGATATGAATCTTATGCTTTCCAACCAGATGACACTGATGTACCATTTAAAAAATCATTAACAAATACAATTGAATTAAGTTTTCCTTTGATACCAAAAGCAAAAATGAGATGGTCATTATTCTATGATTATGGTATGATAGGAACTGATACTTTTACTCAAATTAAAAAAGCTGGTCGTGGTGTATCAATTGACTGGTATTCACCTGTTGGACCATTACAATTTATTTTTGCAAGAGCAGTCAATCCAGACACAGATGATAGAACATCAAATTTTGAATTTAGTTTAGGGAGTAGTTTTTAATGAAACGATTAAGTAATCAAGAGGCATTAGAACTTTTACAAAATGCTTCATTAATAGATTTAGGAATTATGGCAAGTGAACAAAAGCTTCAACTACATCCTAAAAAAGTTACAACTTTTGTAGTAGATAGAAATATCAATTATACAAAT
>Ga0256828_1002247_pt1 | contig 11620 bp, 14 predicted proteins | sample CV88metaG_FD_185993 | JGI IMG/M metagenome (GOLD analysis project Ga0256828, IMG submission 185993) | Hydrothermal vent microbial communities from East Pacific Rise, Pacific Ocean - CV88 | ecosystem: Environmental > Aquatic > Marine > Hydrothermal vents | place: Pacific Ocean: East Pacific Rise... | reverse complement strand
TTACGCCGTATAGATTGTCCATAATCTTACGAACAGACCACATTGTATACGTCTCTTCATCACCGTCATTGTTTATAATGTAGTCAATGCTTACATCGCCACTTGAGTTAAAAGAGAAATCTTTTAAAACTTGTAGAATCCTCTGCCCATTTGTTACTAATCGTTCAACACTTGTCATGCTTCAACCCCTAATTTTAGTTTTTCAATATCCTGTCTGTTCTCCCAAATAGAATTACCTAGTGTCGCAATCATACCATCAACGGCATCATCACTATATCTAGCTTCATCTGGAATCACAACACTCTCAGCCCTTACGGCATCTCTGTTCGCACTCTCAGCACTAAGTTCAGCCTCATCGGCACTCTTTCTAGCCTTTTCAGCTTCATAAGTACTCTTATCAGCACTCTCTTTCGCATTCTTCTCACTAGTCTTAACTCTACTACACGTCTCTTGTAGGCACGATTCAAAACCCATTTATACTCCTTAACAGCTCTCACATAAAGCTTTACCAGCTTCATCGTCAATTATTTTAGCTATGTCATCTAGCACTCTTACGTCTATTTTACAAATCCTAGTACCTCCTTTGAAGTCACTTTCATTTAAGTTATTCGTCATCTCCACTGTCCAATATTTTCGTACCCCAAAAATAGGTAGCAAGATAGTAAAAGGTTTTACTCCTCTATCTATCTCGTTAAAATACCAGTTTGTAAAAATAGCCATATCAGTATCGGTAGCAAACATTACAGTAAAAGATGCATTGGCTCTTCCTTGTATACGTCTACCACCGTACCCTACAATGTCATCATCTCTTGTCGTTCTATACCCATCTTGTAGTACACAAGCCAGAGTTGATGGGAACTCACAAACGCCATCGTGTAATTCACACGTCATAGAATCTCCCTTACACTAAGTCCTATCTCTAGTTTCTCTGGGAACTTATTTTTATTATCAAGTGGTTTAATGGTTACGCTATCTAAAAACGCCCTAATCACCCAAGAACTTCTTAACCCAGTAGAAAAACTATCAAATGGGTCATACACTACATTATGTAGCTGCATCTCCTTGTACCTAAGATAAAGTATTTGCCCATCCTCAAAGTTATGTATATTTTTAATACTTGTACGTCCAACAATAGGCTTAGTACCAAGTTCAACTTCTCCAAACTCTTCGGTTCTATTATTATAGTTTGTATAACCACTTGAAAAGTCATACTTTGTTAACCCATCATCAATCATATAAGATGTCTCAATGTTCCCAATTACTATATTGTCACCAAAAAATTCAACTTCAAGCGTATCTCCAGCGACAAGTTCCATCTTCCCAAAAACAGTCGTTGATACCTTTGGCAATATGCCATCTTTGTCAATGTAACAATCTGGGACTATCTCAACAGTCTCACTTAGTTCATCATCCCTATACTTTTTAATACTCACTTTATCGGCTATTAAGTTACCCAAAATAACACTATTGCTCTTCTTTGTTACATTTACTTTGTAGTACTTTTTAGTAGCGTTGTAATCCGTACAAAACGCTCTAGAGTAGTACCCATCAAATGGGAGAAGTTCATTTATGTAGCCAATCCAACTAGTGCTAGCTACCTCTACAAAAGTAGGTAACGTTTCAATATAGTAGTATCTAGTCTCATTAAATGTATTAAATTGTAATAATGTATTAGGTTCTACATCTAAAAGACTAGACATATCCTTGCTTACAAATTCAAAAGTAGGGTCATCAATAACGAGTACACTACTACCAGACGCACTCCATCTCTCCCCTATAAGTGAGTCATCATCACAATCATACATATCTATACTAACGCTCCAATCATTATCTGATACGTCTAGTGTACATTTGTAGTATTTATCGCTATCATCACAATACTCATAAGTCATTTCACCATCACTATTAAAATTGTTACCTAAATAGCGAAGACCATCAATAATAAAATCACTATTATCACTACCTATAATAAGCTCATTGTGCCAATTAGGATAGTTCTTACTGAGTGCAAAGTAGTTCACATCTTTTGTGTCACCACTATCTGTATCTATTACTTGTACTGGGTATTGATATATCTTACCTGCCTCAAAATATGCTTTACGTAGGGCTGTTCCATATATATACTCACCATCTGCTAAAATAGGTGTAGTGTCAGTATGTGATAACTTATACAGTCCCACACCACTCTTAACTACATCACCACTGCTCCACGTATCCCCACGTACCAGTGTAGAATGGGTATCCGTAAACCCATCCTGTTCTATGAACTCACTGTCATATAGTTGACCCATATACGCCATTATGTCATCCTAACGCCATCTTGCGTGGCTATTTTAAGTTCTTCAATCTCTGAGCGAATAGCCGATAATTCTGTTAATAAATCACTATTTGTTGCATCAGATAGCTCCTCTCTCTTCATCGCCACATACTCATTGTATGCACTCATATAGTCCTCCCTAGTACTCGTCTCTTTAAGTGACTTAAGATAGTCCTCCATCATCTCTGTTGTTGTACTACTATCGTCAGATGTATAAGTGCTTTTTAATAAGAAATCCTCTTTTTGTTGCTCTGTATAGTAACTAAGGTCTCCCGTGTATAAATCATAGATAGCCAGTACACTCTCAGCAATGGAATCATTTAAATCAGAAAATGCTGTACTTAACCCTAGTAGCTCTGCTTTGGTCTGTGCTGTTGCTTCATCTACTACATCATAACTATTTACAAGCTCCCTAAAGCCATCATCAGTGGTAGGCATAGCTACGCCTAGGTTATCAAACTGTGTAGCCAATGCGTCGTAACTCATTTGTTGCTTTTCGGCATCGGTGTAGTACTTATCAATAAACGCACTATAATTCTCATTAAACTTGTCTAGACCACCAGAGAATTCAACAATATCTAAGTACTTTTCTTGTTCTGTATATAACCCACTGACACTATCAGATAGAGCCATACCTGCTTGGTTAAATGCGTAAGATGCTTGTTCATACTCAGTAGCTATTCTTGTTAATGTACCAAGGCTATCCTCGCCAATTTGACTATACTTATCTGTAAGGCTTACTAAGTCTGTTCCATCAATGGCACCACTAAATATCTCACTAAAAGCATTAGATATAGCCTTTGATGCGTCTTCCTCGTTCATATCCTGTAAGTTAATCTTACCAATCTCTATGTTGTATGCCTCTATCTGCTCGTCCAAAGACTCTTGGTCAAAACCTAAAGCAGTACCAGCTGTTAAGATAGTAGCAATACCATCATTCATTGCGTCATTAATAGCAGTAATAGTCTCCTGTGGTAAATCAACGTCAGTAATTTTAAGTGAAGTTGATTTACTTAGTCCCCACCAAGATGATTTCTTGACAAGTTCAGAAATATACCCACTAGCATCAATATCACCTAGTGTACCTCCAAGGTCTAGCCCAGTACCGAGTAACTCTGTTGTCTTAGACGAAAAGCCTAATGTCCCATACTTCTCGGTAGGTACATAATTCATACCAGTTAAGTCTAAACTACTACCACCAACACTACCAACTATTGCTTGTGCTACAATTCCGAAGTCTTTCTCCATATTTTTAAGGTATTGAGACATAGTGTAAGTAGCATTAAGTTGTGGGTTCATTGCTTTTTCGAATACACTACCCATATCCTGTATACTAGAGTCATTTAAGTCTGTTCTACCAGTAGCTTTATCTATTTCGGCTTGACTTACTTCACTTGAAAAGAGTCCTCCAACAAAATTAGCAATATCACCAAAAATAGGAATTGAATCAATACCATCTCTTATTTCGTCCCCTACTGCTTTATTGAAACTACTTCCATCTTGCATACTTCTACCTATTGTTCCAGTAGTTTTGCTACCAGCACTTAAAAAAGACTCACTCTTAATACCCATCCATGCTGAGTCAATAGCACCTTTTAAATTACCCATTTTAATGCTATCCCATGCATCTTGTAAATGTTCACTAAGACTCTTCTTGTTAAGTGCAATTTCTATCTCAAGCAGTGCTTCATGGGAAAAAGCACCACTGTTTTTAAACTTTAAAAAGCTCTCTTCTCTCTCTAGTGAAGAGAGCTTTTCTACTTGTCCTGTTAACTTTAAGTACTCTTTATAAAGTTCTTTTGCTTCATTAATCTTAGATTTTGTAGAAGCAGGTGACTTAGGCTCTTTTTTCGCTGGCGAAAGTGGACCATACTTAGCACCAATATCATTAAGCTTTTTTTGTGCATCTGCTTTCTCTTTTTTTAAACGAGCTAACTCATCAAGATTTTTACCTTTTGTACTATCAATCTTCTGCAGAAATTCAAAGGCTAAAGCATCTCCAGCAAAGCCTTTTTTCACCTCTTTTTCATAGGACTTTTTAGCACGCTCTGCATCTGCATAAAATCCATTAATAGCATCACGAGAAATTGCTAGTTGTTTTACTGTATCTTTTACAGGAGCAATAGACATTTCAATCTCAAACTTACCTATCTCATCAAAAACTTTACCTTTGTTAAAGAATTCAGATATCCCATTCACTCTACCAATAACTACATTTAAGCCATCGATTATAAAATTAACCACTCCTGAAAAAACAGATTCTACACTATTTGACACACCAGCCCAAATTTGTGACATATTATTCGTAAAAGATACCCATCCAGCCTGCAAATAGTTAATACCCTCACTCATAGACCCAATAAAAGTATAAAATCCTGAAGAGAGCAGTGCAAACCCTCCTTTTAATAAAGAGACTGTATCAATCAAAACACCCATTCCATTCACCAAAGAGCGTATCGCTCCTATGGCAAAATCACTAAAGTATTTAGCAGAAGAGGTTGCATCTCCAAAACCTCCACTTAAATAGCTAGAAAGAGCAGTTCCAACACTACGGACATAGTTAAAAAGTCCAGCATCTGCAATACTCTTTTTAAACATCGTCATCTTGTTACTAATACCCTGCATCACCCCTGCGTAGGAGTTTTTCCATTTATCCAGCTGTCCGACATACTTCTCATTATAAATAGCAGAAAGAGTAGAATCTATTACCTCTTTATTGTTACTAACAATAATACTTCTTGTTTTTCCAGAACTATCACTCCAAGAGAATCCTACTTTTTCACCCATACTCGAAGACTTAACACCAAACTCTTTTAATCTCTCAAACTCACCTGTTAGAGCATCAGCCATAGCTTCAGCAAACTGGTCAATAGACTTCCCTGCCCCCATGGCTGTGTTGGCGTAGATTTTCATCTGTTCATTACTATCTTTTAGCCCATAATTTTTCATAAGAAGCAATGTTTCATTTGTATTTGCTATGCTTAAGTTAAAATCTTGTGCAAGCTTTGTTGCCCTTTCCACTTCACTGTTTGCAACAGACAGTGAAGGGGAAAATGCACTCATTCTATTTGTAAACTGTTCAAACTGGGAAGCAACATCAACCGTTGCCCCAATAGCCTCTTTTAAAGAGGTGAACGCTGTCTCTACGGAGTAGATTCCCACAACACCAAGTGCCATATTTTTAAAAGACTCTGTCACATTTTGTGTTCTTTTTTCTAAAGAATCAAGTAGCTTTTTTGAGCGTGCAACTCCAGAAACAAGCTTTGCAATATCTGCTTCTACACGAACAAGTACTGTTCCAATAATAGACATCTCTTCTCCTATTTTTTTATCTTAAACATCTTCTGGATGTCTTCTTTTGTAATGTCATCAAGTTGTGTTGATGCACCAAGATTTGTAAATGCCTCTTTATCCATTGCAACAAGCTTACCAATGTATGCAATGGCTTTCCTATGCCTCTTTACAGAGAGACCAAGCTCTTTAATGCTATCTTTAATGGACGCATATTCAAACCCAACCACTCCAGAAAATGAGTAAGAGGGTTCACATCGTTGTGCCATAGACAACATTGCATAAGCAAATGTTCCATAGGGCATCTCCTCTTTTGTATCTCCACGCAGATATGAAGCTACAAGGACTAACGCTTTCCCTCAGCATCAGAGACAAGTGCATCAATCTCATTCATCACAGCTTGGTAACCATACTCCTCTGCAAACTCAGAGAGCTTCTTCACGCCTTCGCCAGAAACTTGCATCTTAAATCGCTCTTTTGCTGCAAGGTCAAGCTCTGTCATTCCATCACTTACCCCAACACCATCTTGCAATTTTGCTTGAGCAGACTCAACCATCTTTGCTAGCTTCTTCTGTTGCTTTTTCTTCAACCGAGATACGGTAACAGTCACATCTAGTACGGTCTCATCTGCCGATACCACTTTAAATCCAATTTCACTACTCAATCTTAACATCTCATCTCCTTACTATGTTGCTGCTATCTCTTCTGGTGCTGCGAGCTGCTCCATTGCAACTTCGGTCTTAACCGAACCATCTTTTGTAAATCCAGTATGTTTATACCCTGTTACCATATTTTGCGTGACATATTGTGTACCATGCCCATCTGTTGTTTCTGCATTGTTAATTGTTACACGAATGTAGACTTTTTTTGCATTTTCATTTTCTGCATCTTTTGCATCTTTTAAAATCTTGTTCCCCTCATTGAGGGCCCCCTGACTCCACGCATATTGAACAGTATTGGACCCAAACTCCGTATTTCCAACCGTAATAATTGGGTTTTTTTCGTTAATACAATACTCTTTATTGGCACTCTCTGTCCCCCAGTCAACATCAGGGATGGTAAAAGTACACCCTACCCCTTTCCAAGAGTCATCTGTACCATCTGTACTCACTTCAATAGTTGCTAAATTTCCACCTGTTGCCATCATTTTCTCCTTAATGTAAAATCAATTTTTTGTCTAAATAATCCTGTGTCATTTTCATAACTGTCCACAGAGTTAAAATTTTCTGGATAAAGGGAGAAGTTATACATTGCCTCTCTCACTTCGTCTCTTATCTCTCTTGCCTCAAAATAGGTTGTTGCATAGACATCTACTTGTACACGCATACTGCTAAACTCAACGCACCCCGTAGAGGTTTGATGGTCTACATCAGAGACAATCGTGTAAACAAGAGCAGGCTTGTCACACCCTTGTGGCATTACAAGAGGGAATACTCTATCATCCACACTCTTTACTTCCCACAATAGCTTGTCATAGAGTTCCTCTATCATTTATTCAACTTCGCTATCTCTTTGTCTGTACGTTCTAACGCATACTTTTTAAACGCATCCATACTCTTTTGTGCCCCTGCCTCATAGGCAGGACGCAAAAATGGACGTGCAGCCATTTTTGAAGTACCGAACTCAACCATCTGAGCATAATGTACAACACGCTCTTTTTTCATCTTAATTCTAAGAGTTGCACTTCTATTAAAATATTTTGTTACGGGTACTGCATAATATGTTTCCACTCCCTCCTTTCTCTCTTTTTTCTTTGCTTTTCTAACTTTAATACTCATCTTTAAGTTACCAGTATCAACTGGTACGCGAGATTTTGCATCTTCTGCAATAGTTTTCGCAGCAGCACGTGTTGCCCCTGCCACAACTCTTTGTTGCAGTACTGCTGGCAATTTGCTTAATGCCTGCTTGATATTTTTAAAATCATCCGTCATACCGTCTCCTCCACAACAAGTTTGAGCATCTTGTTTTGTTCTTGCACATTCATCACTGCTACAATGTCAAAAACACGCGTACCAAAGAGCATACGCATTTTTGGGGTAACTTTGTCGGTATAGCGACAAAATACTGTATGTGTCGCTGTTTCATACTTTTGTGCAGACATCCAACTCTCTTTACCACTTACAGGGGCAATAGAACACCACACGTTAACAGAAAGTTCCCATGTGTTAACAATGCCACCAAAAGCATCTTTCGCTGGCGAAAGTTTCTCTACGCGACACAAATGTCTCAAAGGTCCAACTCTCATACTGGAATCACTCTATAACTGTCTAGCAACCTTTTGTAAAGATTGGCTACTTTTGTAGAGACCATTGTCCCAACAACAATATGCTCTCTATTTTCAAAGAGAGTGAGTGCCGTAGAGAGGATATATGTTTCTATCTGTGCTGGTGTTTTTTCATACCCAGCATCATACGTAATCTCAATACTCCCAAAATAATCATCTGGGACAGAGACAAAAGAGAGCGTTGCTCTAGCAGAGTCATCTATACTTACGTTGTAATATGTGCTAGGAAGAAGCACCCTCTCTCCAGCATTATCTATATACGATACACTTACACCCCAAACAAATGGAGTACGCTCAAGTGTTACATTAGAAAAGTCCTCTATTGTTAAGAGAAATGTTGCACGTTTTAGCACCCTGTTAGTAATCTGTTCTGCTTGCTCTGTTGCAGAACGAAGTACACGCTCAATAAGAGCATCTTCTTCTTCGTGCAAGATACGAAAGTACGCTTTTGCATCACCAAGACTTACAACAAGCTCTTCTTCAGATATACGGATAGATTGCATTTTTAGTTATGTTCCTCACTGTTGTCATCAGCAGTAACTGGTGCATCTTCTTTTGCATCAAAAAGAACATTAAACTGCTCTAAAAAAGTCTCCCTATATGCTTCGTCTATACTCTCAATAAGACGCACTCTCTCAAGTAGTGCGTCAAGAAGGTTTCGCACATCCTCTTTTAACTCTTTATCTTTTGCAATAGCAATCATTTTTGCTTGCTTTTCAGCCTCTACATCAGCCTCTTTTTGCATACGAACCATTAAGGCTGTATGCTCTTTTTTTGTTTTTGCTTTTGCAATACCCTTTTTGATGTATCGTAAAGCAACGGCATCACTCACTTCATCCTCTGCTCCTGGAGCAAAGGATGTCATCCCACTGAGATGTGTTAAGAAAATAATTTTCATCTTCTACTACTCATCTGCATTTTTACCAGCATTAAACGCTTCATCAAGCATCACTTTTGCATCAACACGTTTTGTTACTTTAAAACCAACAAACCCTTCGTCTGCATACTTCTCGTCAAGACGTTGGATACTCATCTCCCCTCTATCTGCAATTTGATAGCTCATAAAGTCCCCAATGACAATAAACTTGTTTCCTGCACCCATCTCTGCCATAGAGTTGTCAATAACAATAGGGCGACCAAGCAGTGTTGGACGCTCACCCTCTGCAAGAGCCTTAGAGTAAATGTAGTCACCATCACTATTCTTTAGCTTTCTAATAGCTTTTTCACTCTTATCTGTCATTCTCCATGTAGCCGTTGCTCTATATTCCTCTTTAAGGTCATAGTAGATATCAATCAACTCATCTGCTGTTACAGCATCTGTTGAAGCAGTCGTAGAAGAAGGACCAATATTAGAGGAATACGCATAACCAGTAGGCTTTGCTACACCATCTCCCATCGCAAAAGCTGGAGACTCTGCTTTGTCAATCCCTCTTGCAATCTGAACACCCATGTATGCATCAAAATCAATAGATGTGTCTTGTAGTAACTCTTCAGAAACTTTAATAATCCCCCCAAGCTTATAGGCTTTAATTTGTTTGTTATTAAATGTTGCTTTTGTGGAACCATAAGCCCCACCCTCTTCAATCCATGCGAAAGTTGGTGCATCTCCCTCGATAGGAAAGTTTGTGGTTGTCTTTGTCCCAACAACATTAGAGATGCTTCTTGTCCGACCAATCAAATTAAGCTTCGTAATCACAGCATCATGATACTCCTCTGGTACAATGTATCCACCGTCTGCATCAGAACCGACAGTCATTTCAGACTTAAAATCATGTGGATTTGCCCCAGCTAAAAAGAGGTTAAAGGCAGACTTGTATTCAGCAGTTGCATATTTGGAAACGACACCAGCATTTTTTTCTGCAGTATCACCAAATCCAAGTGGGCTTGTTGTTGCCTGTGCCATTTGTGCTGTACGTTTTTCATGTTTTTCTCTTCTGTTAATATTTGCAGAGAGTTGGTCAAACTCTTTTTCAAGTGTTTCATACTCTGCTACTTGGTCATCATTCATCTGTGGGTGTGCTTCCATAAATGCACTCATCTTTGCAAGCAACAAAGCTCTTGCTTTCATCATCTCTTTCATTTGTTTCCTTTTTTATATAGTGATAATCTTGCCTTCATGGCATTTACTTTAAGTGTATTCTTCTCAAATACACGCTCCTCTGGTTGCACACCTTCTTTTACTGGCTTCGGCTCTTCCATATTTTTGCTGGCGAAAGTTTTTAACAGTGCAGAAGCTTGTTCAAATTCTGCATCTGTCCCCCTCTCACTCGATGCTTTCAGACAAGCATTAAACGTTTCATTTGCAAGTGCAACAGCTTGTGACTTTGGAACCTCTTTTCCATCTGGTACAATCTCATCTACAAAACCTGCACTTTTAATCTCTTCCCCATAGAAAAAAGTTTCATCATCCATCAGCTTTTTAATCTCTCTGTCACTTTTCCCTGTTTTGCTTGCATAGCGTTTTGCTGTAATTCCACTAAGCCCCTCTAAAATATCTGCTTTTTTCCGTAGTTCACGATGGTCCCCCATGGCAAAAACAGAGGCATTGTGAATCATAAATACAGCATTGTCATAAGCTTTTACAACATCTCCAGCTAAAGCAATATACGATGCCATAGACGCTGCTAAAGAGGTGATAATGACTGTCACTTTCCCACGATTGTACGCTTTAATCTGATTATAAATAGAGATACCCTGAAAGACAGAGCCCCCTCCAGATGAGATGTGTATCTCAAAATCACCAGTCTCTTTTTTTAGCTCATTCGCGAATTGAGCAGATGTCATATCCCACCCAATTTCACCATCAATTAAAATCATTTTTCACCATCCTTTATTGTAGAGGTCTCCCCCATATTGAGTTGAACATAATACTTATCCCCCTCCTCTCCTATGCTATTCATATTCTCTTTGGCTCTTATCTCGTTTTGAGAAATCGCACCGATGTTAAACAATGTGGCATACCCTTTTGTTCTTGTGTCAAAATCACCTCTCAAAAGGGAGTCAACATTAAATTTTATAGCGTAATGCTCCCTCTCATCGACACTCAATAAAGAGAGAGTAAGTGACTGCTCAATACGCTTAAGCCATGGAAGAATGCTAAACTGTACAAAGTCTAGTGACTGATGCTCTATGTTTGAGTATGTCGCATTCTCCAAAGAGTTTACCATGTGCATAGGAACACGAAAGATGGATGCTATCTCCTCTTTTTGATACTTTCGTGTCTCTAAAAATTGTGAGTCGTTATTTGAGATTGTAAATCTCTCAAACTTCATGCCCTCTTCTAATAACATAGGCTTGTGACTATTGACAACCCCTGCATAAGCACTCTCTAGAGAGTTTTTTAGCCTATTAAAAGACTCCTCTGGAAGCGTACCTGGAATAGAAAATGCACCAGATGCATTTGCCCCATTGTCAAAGAACTTTGAGCCATACGCTTCTGCTGTACTTCCAAGCTCTAACGCTCTCTTATTTGCAGATATGGGAGACAATCCTCTAAGCCCATCTCCTGCTGGAATCCCCATAATATGCAGAATTTCAAAACTTGACAAATCTACTTTTTGTGTACTTCCAATGGTGTATCTAAAAACTTTTTTCCCACCAACCATAAGTACTTCCATCTTCTTTGCATCAAGTGGATAGATCCCTAGCACTTCTCCTAAACCATTGCGTACAATTTGTGAAAAGTGGTCACCTCTTAAATTTAGGTCAGTAACTATCATCTCCCTCCA